>Ga0070728_10000600_pt1 | contig 67519 bp, 73 predicted proteins | sample tdDd471_FD_66723 | JGI IMG/M metagenome (GOLD analysis project Ga0070728, IMG submission 66723) | Marine sediment microbial communities from the Atlantic coast under amendment with organic carbon and nitrate - tdDd47.1 | ecosystem: Environmental > Aquatic > Marine > Coastal > Sediment | place... | reverse complement strand
AGCTCGCGTCCCGCCAGCCTCCGCGACCAGAACCACAGGATCCACAGGCTCCCCGCAAAGGTGAGGAGAACCGGCGCGCGCAACGCAAAGAGGTTCCATCCGAGGATCTCGGAAGACAGCCGCTCCAGCCATGCGGCCAGCGGGGGATGGTCGTAATAGGACCAGTCGAGATGCTGCCCCCACAGCCAGTAATAGGCCTCGTCCGCGGTCGGCGGAGCGGCGAAGAGCTGCGCCGCCTTGATCACGGCGAGCGGCAGCAGCAGCGCGACCAGCCAACGGACCTGCGGCAGCGTATCCGCAACCGTCGCCGTGGCCCTGTCCCGCGTCTTCGCACCGATATCCGCTTGCGCCGCCAGTGACATGCCCCGCCTCTATTGCGGCCCTTCGCCGCGATAGGCTTCGGCATGGATCAGCCGGTAATGCTTCACCGGTACGCCGAAACGCTCGGCCGTAAACGTGCCGATCACCTCTGTCCTCTCGAAGACCCTGTCGATCAGCTCCGTTTCCGGAAATTCGTCATAGGCGAGCACGATCGCGTCCTCGCCCTTGTGCAGCGCCGGGTCGAACCAGAAATCCCACATGTCCCGGCGCGGCCCGAGATGAACGATGTCGGTGCGCCCCGAATGGAGCGACAGCAGCGATGCCGACAGATAGTCCGTCGTCACGATCATTGCCGGCCCGTATTCGGCTTTGGCCTTCTCCACCTCGGCGAGCATGGAGGGCGCGGCGAACAGAATGTTCTCGTCATGCCGGCCCGGCGGCTGCGTCAGTGTCAGCAGCGGCACGACCGTCGAAGTGAACAGCAGCGATCCGCCATAGAGCACGCCCCACAACACATGCAGCCGGAACTCCATAGCGCTGCGGATCAGGAAGGGCGCGACGGCCAGCGGCAGAAGATAGGCCGTGACATTCCAGTAATGCGCCACCGGCGTCACGAGGCAGAGCGCCAGCCATGTGCCCGTCCCGACCACGAACACCGACGCCGCCGGCCCGCGCACGAGCGTCGGCACCGCCGGCGCGCCACGGATCAGGAAACGCAGGATCGCGACCATCAGCACCGGCGAGACCGCGACAAGGCTTTGCACCACGAAACGATAGAGATGCTCCAGCGGGTTCGTCGCCTCGAAGCCGATCCGGTCCTGGGCATAGAACTGGAAGGACGGCCAGCCATGCGACCAGTTCCAGAACAACACCGGCGTCAGCATCGCCGCCGTCACCAGCGCCGCCAGCCACAAATGCCTGTCGCCGAGCCATGCCAGCCGGTCCCGCTGGACGAGGATCCAGACGCCGATACCGGCCGCGACGAAAACGGCATTGTATTTCGACAAAGCCGCCAGCCCGAGCATGACGGCGAAGAGATAGAGAAGCCTGTAGCGCGGCGCGCCGGTGGCGCGGCTCTCCGCGAACAGCACGAAGAAATGCAACGCCGCCAGCGAGAAGACGATCAGCAAATGATCGTGGATCGCGAGGCTCTGATAGATCAGCATCATCGGCGAAGCGAGCCACATCGCCGCCCCGGTCAGGAAGGCACGCAGCCTAAGGTCCGGCGGCGCCAGTCGTCCGCACCAGTACCACAGGATCAGAAGCGTCCCCGCGAATGTCGGCAGCGTCGCCAGCCGCGCGGCGACTGCTCCATTGCCAAAGAGGCTGCCCGTCAGCCCGTGCACCCAGCCGCCCAGCGGCGGATGATCGTAATAGGACCAGTCAAGATGCTGGCCCCACAGCCAGTAATAGCCCTCGTCAGGAAGCGCCGCGGCGAGAAAGACCGCGGTAAATTTCAGCGCGCCGAGAACGACCAGAACCGCGACGAGCACCTTCATGCCCGGCAGGATCGCATCGAGCCCGGCACCCGCCGCGCCCTCCTTCGCCGAAGCCCTGCCCTGCGCCGCGAAGCCGATATCGGTCATCGGCCCACCTATTGCGGCCCTTCGCCGCTATAGTTCTGGGCGTAGACCAGCCAGTAATGCTGGATCTGCATGCCGTAGCGCTCGACCGTGAATTCGCGGATCACCTCGGTCTTTTCGAACACCTTGTCGATCAGCTCGGTTTCCGGGAACCGGTCATAGGCCAGCACCACGGCGTTCGCGCCCTTGTGCAGCTTCGGATCGAACCAGAAGTCCCACATGTCCTCTCGCTCGCCGATATGCACGATGTCGGTGCGCTTGGTCGTCAGCGCCAGCAGCGAGGCGGTGCGGTAATCCGTCGTCACCACCATGTCCGCGCCGAGCCGCTTTTCCTCCTCTTCGACGATCACCGCGATCTCCGGCAAACCATGCGAGATGTTGAAGTCGCTGATCGACTTGCCGGTCAGCAATGTCAGCGGGAAGAAGGTCGAGTTGAACAGCGACATCGCCGCGAACGCGATGCCCCACAGCATGTGAAGCCGGACTTCCATGGCGCGCATGAACAGCAGCGCCACCGGCAGTAAGAACAGAACCGCCACGATGTTCCAGTAATAGAGCACCGAGGTCGAGAAGCTGAGCGCCAGGAAGACCGCGCTCGGGATCAGGAAGGCGAACCGCCCGATCCCCTGCAGCGCCGCCGCCGGCCCCCTGGCCGTCCGCCCGAAGACGAAGCGCATCTGCGCCACGAACAGGACGGGCGACAGCAGCAGCACGAAATTCTTGCAGAAGTCGTAATAGCGTTCGGCCATGCTGGCGTGATGCGTATCGCCGATCCGGTCATGCAGATTGTACTGGAAGGACGGCCAGCCGTTCACCTCGTTCCAGTAGATCACAGGCGTCTGCATCGCGACCGCGATCGCCGCGCCGATCCACAGATGCGGGCTCTTGAGCAGCACCCTTCCCTTCGGCGTCGCGATCACCCAGGCCGCGAAGGCGAGGCCGAGAAAGACGCCGCTATATTTCGACAGGCCCGCCATCCCGACCGAGACACAGCCCGCATAGAGCCAGCGCCAGCTCGGCCCTTGCACCTCGTCCATCGTCAACACCAGCCGGCCGAAGCAATGGGCGGCGAGGATGCCGAAGAAGATCAGCAGATGGTCGTGGAAGGCGATCGACTGGAAATTCATCAGCCATGGCGAGGCGAGCCACACGCCGGCCGCGACGAGATAGGCGTCCGGCCCGCGCAGGCCGGGCGTCAGCCTCTTCGTCCACCAGCCGAGCACGGCCAGCGACCCGGCGAAGGTCGCCAGCGTCCCCAGGCGGATCGCCAGCAGCCCGTCGCCGAACAGGAAACTCGCCGCCGCGTTCATCCACGCGCCGAGGGGCGGATGGTCGTAATAGGACCAGTCCGGAAACTTGCCCCACAGCCAGTAATAGCCCTCGTCGGCCAGCGGCACGGCGAAGAACACATTGACGATCTTCAGGAAGACGAGCGCGGCCAGCGCCGGGATCACGAAACGCCGGGCGGGAATGGCGTCCGCCGAAATCCATTGCGGTGCGTCTTTCGCCCGCGTGTCCGCGGTCTCATCCGCATCCGGATATGGCTGCGCGAAATCGGTCATGGTGCTTTTCCCGGTTTCGCAACCTTTAGGCGAAACCCCTTGCGAAAACGTGTAGGCGGCGCCCGCATCAATGGCAGGCGACGTTGCGGCGCTCTTTCAGGTCGATATGGAAGTGGTCGGCGTGGTCGCGGTTGTAGCCGGGACCGAGCACCGTGCCGAACCGGTCGCAGGCCTCGCCGCGCACCCGGCGCAGGAAGGAGCGTTCGCGGAAGGCGAACAGGCCCGGTCTGTGCACGTCGATCACCCGCCCGTTCCTCAGCTTGATCGCGCCGATATCGAGCGCGTTGCCCTTGGAATGTTCGGACATCGACCGCGATCCGGCGATCTTGCGGCAGGAATAGGACGACATCTGACGGATTTCGGCGACGCCGGAGAGATAGCGGGTGCGCGCAGCCGGAGCGAGATCCTTCTGCACCCAGCGCGCCGCTTCCTCGGCCATGGCGCAATTCAGCTTCGCCGCCGGCGCCATCTTGATCCCGTGGCCGAGCGACGTCACCTCGACCGGCCAGTCGATGCCGCAGGAGGCGGAATCGCGGATGCGCGGTAGGTCGCGATATTTCACGCCGAGGCGCTGCAGCCGCTTGCGGCACTGCACCTCTTCCGCCGGCATCACGTCGCCGGGACTGCTCTCGCCGCCGCCGAACACGGATTTCGGCACGGTCGGAAACGCCCAGGCCGTCTGCATCGGCTGAGCGGGCTGCGCAACTTTCGGAGCGGGCTGCAAGGGCTGCACGGATGGTGCGGGCTGCATGGGCGGCGCCATGCTCGCCTGCGCCATCATCGCGGGCTGCGCCATGTCCAGCGGCGTGGCCGGGATCGGCTCTGAAACGGGAATCGCCGCCGTCGGTGTCGGATCGGCATAGGGAACGAGAACATCGGTCGCCATGCAGCCTGCCAGCAGGCCGGCGCCAACCGTCAATGCGGCCAGCGCCGCGAGGGGTGTTTTTCGCATCGCGTCCATTCCATCCGCTCTTTGTCCCGGGGCGGATGGTAAGCGTTTGCGGTAAACAAGACTTTGGAAAACGCCGTTAACGCGCGGTTAACGGCGTCCGGGACGCGGCAAGGGGAAGCAGTCGGAGGCTTATTCGCCGGCCTGATCGAGATCGGTCGCCGGAACCAGCGTCGCGACGGCGCGGGCGGAACCGAGCGACAGGGTCACCTGATTGTCGTCGAGCGAGGCGTAGCGCAGCGGCAGATAGACCGGCGCGAAAAGCGGGCTGTTATCGCCGGAGGGCTCGATGACCAGTTCGTCGATCGAACCGTCTTCGTTGACGAACGCGTCGGTGACATAGCCGAGGGTGACGCCGTCGGCGCTGACCACGTTCATGCCCATCCAGGCGTCGTTCATTTCATGCTCGACTTCCGGATAGACGCCATCGAGCACGCCGCCGAAACGGTCTGCGTCGAGATTGGCGTAGGCCACCTCGTAAGCGCCTTCGATCGGACCGGCCGAGGGCTGGCTCGCCGAGAACAGCGCGGTGCCGGCGAACACGGTCGCCGAGATGATCGCCAGCGCCAGGGCGCGGCGCATGCCGCGGGCCTCGGCGGCGTTGCGCCGCGTTGCGGTTTCAAAGGTGAAGCTTCCGAAAGTGTGCTCTGTGTTCGTCATGGTCTCGCCGGTGATCCCTGTCACCGCCTCCTTGACCACGATGTCTACAGGGCGTCGCCGCCTGCCGGTGTGCACTCCGTCACACGGCGAAATGCGGCGTGGAACCTGCGGCTCAGGCGGCGTCCGCCCGCACGGTGTGGGCTTTCTCCACGCGATTGCGCCCGGCATTCTTCGCCCTGTAGAGCGCGCTGTCGGCCTGCTCGAAGGCGGACCAGAAGCCCATGCCCGGCTTGTCGACCACAACATAGCCGATCGACACGGTGACCTTCAGATTGATGCCGCTGACCTCGAAGGTGGTATTCTCGATACCCTCGCGGATCCGGTCGGCGATCATCGCGGTGCGCGACTCGTCGCAGCCCGGCAGCACCAGGGCGATCTCCTCGCCGCCATAGCGCACGACGAGATCGTCGTCGCGGGCATGCGATGCGATGGCGTCCGCCACCTGTTTGAGAACCTTGTCGCCGCTGGCGTGGCCGAACGTGTCATTGATCGACTTGAACCGGTCGATATCGATGATCATCAGCGCATAGCGGCCCTTCTTCTGGATGCCGGACAGCGCCAGTTCCGGTCCCTGCGCATCGAAGGCGCGCCGGTTGGACAGGCCCGTCAGCGCATCGGTCGAAATATCGCGGGCGAGCGTCTGTTCCCTGTGCATTTGCATCCGGAACCGGTTCAGCGATTCGGCCGCGATCATCACGCCGACGAAATTGACCATGATGAGGGGGATCGAGATACGCCCGAACACGTCGAGCGCTATGGGCAGCGGCAACACGAACAGGCTGACGATCGAAACCGAGGCCAGCAGGCCAAGCATCCCAACCTTCGACAGCGTATAATCGCGCTTCCCGTTCAGCCATGCGAAACCGAGACCGACCGCCGTCGAGATCGCGATGCCGGTCAGCCCGGCATAGAGTCCGACGCCGCCCTCGAGGAAGCGCAGTCCGGCCGCCACCGACGCCGTCAGCAACGCCGCGGACAAGCCGCCGAAGGGGCCAGCCAGAATGAGGAAAACGTGACGCAGGTCGAAAACGATGCCGGGGGCGAGACGCATCGGAAATGTCATCGACACCGCCGCGGCGACCGCGAAGGTCAAGGCCGTGGCGGTCGTTTCCCACCGCGGCGACGTGCAACGCGTGATCGCCAGTTCATGCAGGCGTCCCGCGAAAGCGACAATGCCGAGGCCCTGAAGGAAAGCTGAGAAGATAGCGATCCCGTCCATACAAATCCCCGTTCAACTGCCGCGCACAATCTCCCGGCGACGCTTGCAAACCCGTTAAAATTCGCGGGTCACATCCGGCAGTCTGCTCGTATCGTTAAGGGATTCATAAATCGGATTGCGGCCTGTCCGGGTCAGACAGGCACCCGGATCCGCCGCCAGCGCGCCTCGATTGCCGAATAGGCGGCAAAGGCAACAAGCCCGATACCGGTCGCTGCCAGCAGGAAGGCGCCCGCCGGGAGCGACTGGACATAATTGAGCGCCTCCTCGAGACCCGGCCGGTCCTCGGCGCCCTCGGCGTTGAGAAACCGGAGCAGGAACAGGAAGGCGATCACCGCCAGCACGAAGCCGCGCGCCAGAAGCCCCGCGATCGACACCGGATGGATGATCGCCATGGCATCCGGTCCCGCGTCGAAATGGTCGGCATATTTCCGGCGCACTGCCTTCCACGCATGGGCGCAGGCCACGCCGAAAATGACGATCGCAAGCCCCAGCGACACGTAACGCTGCCCGACCGCCGCCGCGACGGCACCGGCGATCGGCCCGCCGCTCCCGCCGCCCCCGCTGTCGCCGGAAAGGACGCCGAGCAGCGACAGCGCATAGAGCGCGATCGTCGAATAAGTAAAGGCGCTGACCACCAGTCCGGTGCGGATCGCCAGCCCTTTCGGGTCCGTGCCGTGCCCGTCGGGATCGAGAAAGGCCTGCACCAGCCGCCAGATCACATAGCCCGCCAGCCCCGCGACCATCAGCCAGACGATGCCCTCGCCGAAAGGCTGCCCGAGCAGTGTCCTCAACGCGTCCTTCGATCCTTTTTTCTCGCCGCTGCCGATGGCCGCCAGCAAGGCGAAGATGCCGATGATCAGATAGACCAGCCCGCGCGCGCCATAGCCCATGCGGGCCAGCGGCATGATCCAGTTCCTTGCTGCACTCATCCGCCTCGCCTCAGGTTTTCGAATGGCCGAGATCGCCGGAGCCGTCGCTGCCCCGCGAAAGATAATGCGCCGCCAGCCAGCACAGGCTCGCCCAGCCGATGCCCAGCGACCACCCGGCCAGCACGTCGCTTGGCCAGTGCACGCCGAGATAGACGCGGCTCGCCCCGATGACGATCGCGAGCGCGAATGCCGCGCTGATGATGAAGACCCGCACCGAATGGCGCGGCACGAACCGGATCGCCACGGCGGCAAGCGTCAGCCATGCGAGCGTCCCGACCGTGGCATGGCCGCTCGGAAAGCTCGACGTGAAGGTCTTGTCGAGATGATCGACGAGGTCGGGACGCGGCCGTTCGAAGACATGCTTCAGCCCCGTGGACAAGGCGGTGCCGCCGGCCAGAGCCGCGGCGAGAAAAACCGTCGCCGCCCGCTCGCGCAACAGGCCCAATACGCCCAGCACTGCGATGGCGACCGTCACGAGGATCGGATAGCCGCCCAGCGCCGTCAGCTCCGCCGCCGTCTCCTCGAACCAGGACGGACCCCACGCATCCGACAGATTGGCCGCGTCCCGCAACGACAGCAGCAGCGAGCGGTCGACCGTATCGGTCCAGCCATGCTGGATCGCAAATGCCAGCAGGGCGAACAGCGCGAAGCCGCCGATCGACAACGTCCACAGCACGGCCGTCGGCGGATGGTTGTGATGCGGATCGAGCCGGCTGCGCGCGCCTGCACCGCCGGATGACAGGATTTCGGATTTGCTCATCTTTGATCGAACGCGCTGCGTCCCTTCCGGTTCCCTGACGGTAGCGTTTGGTTGCGCCCGGACCGCCTACAGGCTTTCCACCGCGATGGAATAGCGCGTCGACCACACCTCCCCGGCCCGGAACGCCCGCCCCCCGGCAATCGCGCCCGCGCCGTCCCGCGCCTCGAAGCGCGCATTCAGCGGCTCGACGCCAAATCCCCGGAACCGCCCGTTCCACGGCTTTGCCGTCCGCCCGCCCGTCGAGATCCAGAACAGGCAGGTCGGATAGTCCTGCGCCTGCCATTCCAGCCGCACCGCATGGCCCGACTGCGGATAGACGACACGCATCGCGCCATCCACGCCGAACAGCTGGAACGCCTCCTCCGTCGTCTCGTTCAGCAGACTGCCGAACGAAACCGTCCCGCCATCGGCAAGCGGCAGCGCCCCGGCGTTATCGAACCGCGCGCCTGGGGCGAGCCGCGACACGCCCGGCTCGAAGGTCACCGGAAACGTCTCGCCATGCGACCAGACGCCCTCGATCCGCAACGCCTCGCCCGCCAGTCCGGGCGCGAGGATCGGATGCAGCCCGATCGGCAACACGCAGTCGCGCCGCGCCGTCGCCTCCAGCGAGACGTCCACCCGCGCGGCCCCCGGCACGCCCCGAACCGTCCGCCGCAGCCGCGCGATAGGCCTGTCTTCCGGATAATCGATGGCAAGCGCCACCGCCCCGCCAACCTCCCGGCCGCTTTCCTCGAAGCTCCAGCAATTGTCCGTCCCGAACCCGTGCCCGACCGGATCGGCCTCCGACTTGCCGAACGGCACGCAAGCCCACTCCCCGCCCAGAAACCGCAAATGCGCCGGGATCGCCCCGTCCCCGGCGATCGCCCCCTCCCCCTGCCACGGCGCCTCCGCCAACGGCCGAATCCGGCGGCCATCGGGAAGCATCAGCTCCAGACGATGAACAGCCCCGGACAACGCCCAAACCTCGGCGGAACCGTGGGACCATGAAAGCGGCCCTATATGTCCTGCTAGTTTCATTGGCCGAGCTCTTTCTCGAGCATTATTAGTTCAAAATGAAAGACGGCCCCCGCGATAGAAGGGCCGTCCGTACAGTGAAGGCAATACAGAATTTACGCTGCGGCCGACTGTTCGTCCTCGTCGTGACGAGACGGAAGACCGAGCCGCCACCTGAACATATCTCCCAGAAGAGGGAAGATATCGTTATGCTTTGCGCCGAATCTCATGTGACCAGACTCGTCGCGACCTCCGATATCGCGGTTTCCGTCGTCCGACGGCATGTAGGCGTCCAGCCCCGGAAGCTTACGGCGGCGATCTTCAGGCGACATGTCATAGTAATCCCACATGGGATTTTCGTGGGAGAAGTCGATCTCGCTAATGCCGTCAAGGAGTTGCTCCAGATGATCCGGATTAGCTTTACGACCCCGAGCAAAATCATAGGTAAGTTTGGCAAGCGCTTTCAGAACGACAGGTTGAGCGGCAACAGTCATCAACTTAGCTTGGGACTCACCAAAGTGCGGAATACTACCGACCCTTTCCCAGAACGCGCGGGCTGCTTCTTCCATATGCGCAACATGGAGCGGCGTAGCTGACCGCGCATTCGTCTTGTTGAGGAACAAGATCGAACAAACAGCAACAACGTCCTTTCGCGCGATGGAGCCGTCATGCTCAGCCCAGTCAGTCACGTCCTTTTCATGGACTTCAGCTCCAAGCACACCACCATCAATGAGAACTTCCTTGATGTAATTGTTCACCGGGTTCGAGCTATCGAACTCGAACGACGTGCCCGCAGACACCTTCTTGCCCAGGTTATTGAGATCGTGGAAAAGCTGCCGCTGTTCCTCAACATCAAGATTCAGATGTGCCTCTACTGTAATGGTGCAACCAAGAGCCATCTGATAAACCATTCGCCAAGCTGCGAGGTCTCCCGCATTCAGATCGATTTCCGACTTATCGACCGGATAGAGAGAACCCTTCTTCGGATATGCGCGGTTATTAATGACATGCTTAAGGAAATCGAGGAGCAGAGTCATGGCGTAACGACGATGCTGACCATCCACGACCCAAAGAATCGTACCCATAGGAAACGTCACGCGATAAGCGATAATCGTTTCATTAGCATCTTTGATAGGCTTCGGGTCCAAGTCTTCCAGCTTGGCAGGAATACTTACCACAATCGGCTGGAGTGAATAATGGCGACGATCCCCCATCCGCTCCAGGAGCTTGTCAAACACAGCGGTTTCGCCCCCCTGTCTCTTAACCTCATTGCGTGCTGCATGCAGCACGCCTTTGAGAATATAGACGGCAAGTCCCGTCGCGTGAGCCCGGTCAAGCTCTCGCTGTGCGATCTCCTCCGGGACCACCCCGGTAGCATTCGCCACATCCGTAATTTCGACAAACTTGGCGAGCGGCAACGACAATGTGAGAGTCTGCTGCCCCAAATTGTAGCTCCCAAAAACGTCATGGCGGGTGGACGCATTAAAAGTCGTGTTATACATTTCAATCTCCGTAAAAGGGCCAGGCACCACGCCTGGATTTGTGACGCCTGTTCCTACCAGGCGCCATGAGATAACCATCCTGGGAGGTTATTGTCAACCAAAATCCTCCCAGGATGGCGTTTTTTTGTCTCCTGGAGAAACGTCATATGGGTTTTCTTCAGATTTTTTCGGCATTCATAGGACGAACGAACGCTCACAAGTCCGCCTTTGCCCGACGTGCCCCCCCCCAATTGACGCTCCCCCTCCCCGCCTGCGAAGAGAGCGCCCTTCACGCGCCGGTTTGACCGGCCAGTTCCGTCCGGGATCGTCCCCATGCTCATGCGCCTCGCGCCCGTCATTTTCGTCCTGCTCTGGTCGACCGGGTTCATCGGCTCCAAGCTCGGCGCGTCGGATGCCGAGCCCTTCACCTTCCTGTCGCTGCGCTTCCTGATCGTGCTGGCGATCCTGTTCCCCGTGCTGCTCGTCACCGGTCGGCGGGCGCGCGGCTGGCGCGAGCGGGGTCATTCCATGGTCGTCGGCATGCTGATCCACGGCACCTATCTCGGCGGCGTCTTCTGGTCGATCCGCCACGGCATGCCGGCCGGCGTCTCCGCGCTGATCGTCTCGCTGCAGCCGATCCTGACCTCGCTGCTCTCGGCCCCGTTGCTCGGCGAACGGCTCGCCGCGCGCCACTGGGCGGGGCTGGCGCTCGGTCTCGCCGGCGCGGTGCTGATCCTCGAACCGGGCCTTGCCGGCGCCTTCGATGCCGACAGCGGCATCACCGCGCCGAATATCGCCGCCAACCTGATCGCGCTGGTCGGCATCACCGCCTCGACCATCTACCAGAAGCGCTTTGCCACCGGCACGGACATGCTCGCCGGCACGGTCTGGCAATATGTCGGCGCGGTGCTGCTGGTCGGCGCCGGCTCGTTTCTCTTCGAGACGCAGACGATCCACTGGACGCCGAAATTCATCTTCGCGCTCGGCTGGCTGGTGCTGGTCCTGTCGATCGGCGCCATCTCGCTGCTGATGCTGCTGATCCGCCAGAACGCGGTCGCCAGCGTCTCCGGCCTGTTCTATCTCGTTCCCGCCTGCACCGCCGTCGTCGCCTATTTCATGTTCGACGAGACGCTCTCGCCGCTCCAGCTCGCCGCGCTGGCGCTGGCGACGGTCGCGGTGCTGTTGATCTCGGGCGTCACGCTGAGGCGAACACCGGCCTGAACCGCCATTCGAAAAAAATCTGGCAAAATGTCGATTGGCCGCCGGTTTCTCCGTCATGGCGGTGAAAGCAATCCCGCTTTCAGGTTCCATTTCGGAGTACGAGACCATGAACACAATGATCGCCATGGGCGCGGTTGCCGTCGCAGCCATCGTCGCAATCCCGCTTTTCCTGCCGAAACACGCCACAGCCGAACGCAGTGCGGTCATCGCCGCCGAACCCAGCGAGCTGTTTCCGCTGATCGCTTCGAACAGCGGCTATCAGCGCTTCAATCCCTACAAGGCGAAGGATCCCGATCTGAAGATCGAGATGTTCGGACCGGCATCCGGCATCGGTTCGGGCTTCGCCTTTGACGGCAAGGATGGCAAGGGCACGCAGACCGTCGTCGCGTTCGAGGAGAACCGTTCGGTCACGATGCAGATCGATCTCGGTGCATGGGGCAGGCCTGTCACCGTCTTCACGCTGGAGCCGGTCGGCGCGGGCACCCGCGTCACATGGTCCACGCGGTCCGACTTCGGGTTGAACCCGGTCGGCCGTGTCATCGGACTATTTCTTGATGGCATGCTCGGACCCGATTACGAAAAGGGTCTGCAATTGCTCGGAAATGCCGCCCGCACCGCCTGATCGACAATCGCTTTTCACATAGGGAATTCCCATGCGTTACACATTCTTTCTGTATCACGATGAATCCGGGGCAACCGAGGTGAGCGAGGCCGACATGGAGCGCGGCCTTCGGATGTTCGGCGAATATATCGGCGCGCTGAAGAAAGCCGGCGTCTTTGTCGATACGGACCGCCTTGCCCCCTCGCCGACCGCCACCACCCTGTCCATTCGCAATGGCGAGCGGCTCATTCAGGACGGCCCCTATGCCGAGACGAAGGAACAGCTCGGCGGCACCTTCGTCATCGACGTGCCCGACCTCGACGCCGCCATCGCCTGGGCGGAGAAATGTCCCGCCGCGCATTTCGGAAAAATCGAAATCCGTGCGTCGATCATGCCGGAAGGGGGCAATCCCCATGCGAGCTGACGCGGCTTGAGCGGCCGCTCGGAAATCGACGGGTCGCGCGCGGCAGCCGAAAGGGTCGCGCGCGAATCCTATGGCAAGCTGGTCGCCGTCATCGCGGCGCGCACCGGGGACATAACGGCGGCAGAAGATGCATTGTCGGATGCCTTTTCGAAGGCGATCCAGACCTGGCAGCGCGATGGCGTGCCGGACAATCCGGAAGGCTGGCTCGTCACCGTTGCCCGCAACCGTCTCGCCGATATTGCGCGCAGCGTCGCGATCCGCCGTTCGGCGGGGCCGGTCACCGATGCGATGGCTGATCCGACCTTCGAACACGCCGATCCGTTCGGTCTCGAAACCTACACCGTACCGGATCGCAGACTGCTTCTCCTTTTCGCCTGCGCTCACCCGGCGATCGACGAGACAATCCACACGCCGCTCATGCTGCAGACCGTGCTTGGTTTCGAGGCATCCGAAATCGCCGCCGGTTATGCCGTTCCTGCCGCCACCATGGCCCAGCGCCTGGTTCGCGCGAAACGCAAGATCAGGGATGCGCGCATTCCCTTTGCCGTTCCATCTAGGGAAGAGTATCCGGCCCGCGTCGGCGCCGTGCTTGAGGCGGTCTACGGGGCCTATTCGCTCGCCTGGAGCGGTGACGCCCGTGGCGACGTGACTAGCGATGTCGGCGCGGAGGCTCTGTGGCTTGCATCCGTCATGGCCGATCAATTGCCCGACGAACCCGAAGCCCTCGGACTGCTGGCGCTGATCGCCTATTCGCTGGCGCGGCGTTTCGCCCGCCACGACAAGGCCGGAAGCTTTGTCCCGCTGGACAGTCAGGACACATCCCTTTGGGATGCAAAGCTGATCCGGAAGGCAGGCGTCGTGCTTGAACGGGCGGCGCGTCACGGCCGGCCGGGCCGCTTCCAGCTGGAAGCCGCCATACAGGCCCTGCATTGCGACAGGATGAATACCGGAACCACGGACTGGGCAGCCATTGCCCAGCTTCACGACGGTTTGCTCGCGATCGCTCCGACGCTTGGCGGCGCTGTCGCGCGTGCTGCCGCCATCGGCAATGTGGCGGGACCTGTGGCCGGCCTCGCCGCGCTCAAGGTCTGCGAGAACCTGGCGCGCGGCGACACGCTTTCGCGGTTCCAGCCCTATTGGGCGGCCTGCGCCAGACTGCACCGGGAAGCCGGCGACACGGTATCAGCCCGCGAGGCCTACGAGAAGGCATTGGAACTGACATCCGACGCAGGCCTCAAACTCTGGCTGCAGAAAGAACGCGACGGATCCTGAAAACTCGTCTTGCCGATGCCGCGAGGGCTCCAGTCGTTCCGGCCCGAGCCACGCCCTGTTCTAAAGCGTCCTCACCAGCCGCAGCGCATCATAGATCGCCGCATGAATATTGCGCGCCGCCACCGCGTCGCCGATCCGGTAGAGCGTATAGGCCCCGTCCGGATTGCCCTTCATCGCCTGCGGACGGCCCGCGATCAGCGCCTCGTAATCCACCGCGCCGAGATTGGACGAGCCGGGCTTCAGCGCGAAATAGAGATCGTCCAGCGGCCGCGTTGCGGCATTGACTACCACCTGGTCGACCCGCCTTTCGCGGGTAAAGCCGCCATAGTCGCTGCCGAGCCGGGCGATCAACCCGTTGCCGTCCCGCGTCACCGCGTCCAGCTTCCACGTCACTGTGAAGGTGACGTCGCAGCTCTGCAATTCGCGCATGGCCGGCGTCAGCGACATGCCCATCACCTCCGAGGCGAATATCCGGTCGCGCGTCACGATCTCCACCTTCGCGCCCGTCGCGGCGATGGTCTCCGCCGCCTGCAAAGCGGCATAGTCGCCCGCATCGTCAAAGATCAGCACAGTCTCGCCCGGCCGCGCATCGCCCGACAGGATGTCCCAGGCGGAAACGACCAGCTCGTTGCCCGCCTCCAGCACCTCCGTATGCGGCAACCCGCCGGTAGCGACGATCACGGTATCCGGCGTATCGGCCAGCACCGTCTCCGCCTCGGCGAAACTGTTGAACCGGAAGGCGACGCCCAACCGCTCGCATTCCGCCATCCGCCAGTCGATCACCTGCATCATCTCGGCGCGCCGCTTCGTCTGCGCCGTCAGCCTGATCTGCCCGCCCGCATCGCTTGCCGCCTCGTGCACGGTCACCGCGTGGCCGCGCTCGGCCGCCACCCGCGCCGCCTCCATGCCGCCCGGCCCCGCCCCGATCACCACGACATGCTTCCGCGCCTCCGCCGGCGCAATCACATGCGGCTGCGCCAGTTCGCGTCCGGTCGACGGATTGTGCACGCAGCGCGCCCCGCCGCCCTGATAGATACGGTCGAGGCAGTAATTCGCGCCGACGCAGGGCCGGATCCGCTCTTCCTGGCCCGCGACGATCTTCGCGACGATATGCGGGTCGGCGATATGCGCCCGCGTCATCCCGACCATGTCGAGCTTGCCCTCGGCCACCGCATGCCGCGCCGTCGCCACGTCCTGGATCTTCGCCGCGTGGAAGGTCGGCATCGAAGTCGCCGACCGGATCTCGCCGGCGAAATCCAGATGCGGCGCGCTACGCATCCCCTGCACCGGGATGACGTCGGTCAGCGCGGCGTCGGTGTCGATATGGCCGCGGATCACGTTCAGGAAATCGACCAGCCCGCTCTCCTTCAGCCGGCGCGAGATCTCCAGCCCGTCCGCCTTCGTCAGCCCGCCCGTCATCATCTCGTCGCCGACATAGCGCACCCCGACGATGAACTCCGGCCCGACCCGCTCACGGATCGCCTTGAGCACGTCGAAGGAAAGCCGAAGCCGGTTGTCGAGGCTGCCGCCATAGGGCCCGTCCAGCATGTTGGTGGCCGGCGACCAGAACTGGTCGAGCAGGTGGCCATAGGCTTCGAGCTCGATCCCGTCGAGCCCGGCCGCCTGCATCCGCTCCGCCGCGTCGGCATAGTCTTCGATGATCCGGGCGATGTCCCAGTCCTCGGCGAGTTTCGGGAAGGCACGGTGCGCCGGCTCGCGCTCATGCGTCGAGGAGACGATCGGCAGCCAGTCGCCCTGGTCCCAGCGCGTACGCCGGCCGAGATGGGTCAGCTGGATCATCACCGCCGTGCCATGGTCGTGGCATTCGTCGGCAAGCTTGCGCATCCAGCCGACCACCTCGTCCTTCCAGGCAAGGATGTTGTTGAAGGCCGGCGACGAATCCCGCGCCACCGACGCCGAGCCCGCCGTCATCGTCAGCGCCACGCCGCCCTTCGCCCGCTCCAAATGATAGGCCCGATAGGCGTCCTTCGGCATCCCGTCCTCGGCATAGGCCGGCTCATGCGCCGTGATCATCAGGCGGTTCTTCAGCGTCAGGTGCTTCAGCCTGTAGGGCTGCAGCAGCGGGTCGTTCGGAGAGGAGGACATGGCAGGGCTCGCGCGATTCTTGCCCCGCGAGACTTCCAAAAACCGCGCGCCGCGTCCATCGCGAAGGCGACGGATTTGATCGCCAATCCGTCAGCTGTCCCTCACACCGCGAGAGGATGATTGCATTACAATCTAATTGCAACCTATGCGCGATTCATGTAATCATCCGGTCTTGCCGGCAGACCGCGCCATGCACATCTGTCTCCCAACCGTTTCCGCCGCGAGGTACCGCATGCACATTCTCGGCCTTGTCCTCATCCTGCTGCTGGGCGCCGCCATTTTCGGCCCGCAGCTCTGGGTGCGGCATGTCCTGCAGCATCACGGCGCGGACCGGGCGGATTTTCCCGGCACGGGCGGCGAACTCGCCGAACATCTGATCGCCGAACACGGCCTTGATGGCGTGAAGGTCGAGACGACCGAGAAGGGCGACCACTACGATCCGCAAACGCGCACGGTCTGCCTGTCGCGGGAAACCCATGGCGGGAAAAGCCTGACGGCGGTCGCCGTCGCCGCACATGAGGTTGGCCACGCCCTGCAGCATGCCGGCGACGAGAAGGGCCTGAAACTGCGCCAGTCGCTGGTCGGCGTCGCGGCCGCCACCGACACCGTCGCCTCGGCCTTCTTCATCGCTGCGCCGGTGCTGACCGTCATCGTCCGTTCGCCGATGGCGCTGCTCGCCATGGCCGGCATCGGCATCGCGCTGCTCGCCGTTCGCGTCCTCGTTCACCTGGTCACCCTGCCGGTCGAGTTCGACGCCAGCTTCGGCAAGGCGCTGCCGATCCTCCGCGCCGGCAACTATCTGCAGGAGCGTGACCTCACCTCGGCGCGCAGCGTCCTCCGCGCCGCCGCCCTCACCTATGTCGCTGCCGCGCTCACCAGCCTGCTCGACCTCGCCCGCTGGATCCGGCTGCTGCGCTGGTAGCGGCGCGAGCGCTTCCCATCCCGCGCACCCGCTCCCATTATGCGGCGATGAGACCCCTCTACCTCCTCCGCCACGCCAAATCCTCCTGGGACGACCCATCCCTCGACGATTTCGACCGCCCCCTTTCGGAACGAGGTCGCAAGGCCGCCCCGCTGATCGGCAGATACATGGCGGAGCATGGCTGGCAGCCCGACCTCGCCCTGGTCTCGCCAGCGGTCCGCGCCCGCGACACCTGGCAACTCGTCGCCCCCGAACTCCCCGCACCCGTCCAAACCCGCTTCGAGCCCGCCATCTACATGGCCGAACCGGAAGCCCTGCTCACCCTGCTGCGCGACATCGCCGCCCCGGGCTCCGTCATCCTCGTAGGCCACAATCCCGGCCTCGAACAATTGGCCGCTATCCTCGCCGGCCCCGGCTCCGACCTGCAGGCGCGCGCCCGGATGACGGAGAAATTCCCCACCGCCGCGCTGGCACGCTTCGATGTTCACGCTATGGAACCTGGCGGTGCGATGCTGACGGATTTCATCCGCCCCAAAGACCTCCCCTCCTGACACCATCCTGTCAGCAGGCGGATTCTGTTCCCGTTTTCCCCTTCACTTCGCCGCAACGCGTCGCCATATTGGCCGCATGGCCAGAACCCCACCGAAAAAGACCGGCAAGCCCTCCGGATTCGAGGAGCAGCCCCAGCAGGAATTCGAAGGCGCGCCGATGTCCGGCAGCGTCGAGGACTGGGTAAAGCAGCTCGAAGCGGAAGCCGAACGCGACGCCCGCGCACAGGAAACCCGCGAGATTCGTTCCAAGGCCGGCAAGCACCGCAGGAAGGCCGCAGGCGACGGAGCGCCGACCTCCAGCGAACCTTCAGGGAAAATGAAGGGCCGCTCCGCCAGCAACGAGCAAAGCGAGGCGCTTAAGGGCGGAGCGAAAAACAAGAAGCAAGACCGTATCTACACGGTCGGCGACAAGCGCACCGGCGGCGGCGTGTCGATCGGCGGCACCAACGATCCGCGCGAGCGCGCCGCGGCGGGTCTCAACCCGGTCGCCGGCCTCGATGTCAGCCTTGAGGAAGCCACCCAGCTCGCCTCCACCACCGGCGTCACCGCCACGGTCGAATCCCTCAAGGCGCTGATCGACTCGGGCAACCCGCTGTTCAAGGACGGCAAGATGTGGGTGCCGCACCGGCCCGAGCGGCCGGAAAAGTCCGAGGGCGGCATCGCCATCACCATGAAGTCGGCCTACGAGCCGGCGGGCGACCAGCCGACCGCGATCCGCGATCTGGTGTCCGGCCTGAAGGACGACGACCGCATGCAGACGCTCCTCGGCGTCACCGGTTCGGGCAAGACCTTCACCATGGCCAAGGTGATCGAGGAGACGCAGCGCCCGGCGCTCATCCTCGCCCCCAACAAGACGCTGGCCGCGCAGCTCTATGGCGAGTTCAAGAACTTCTTCCCGGACAACGCGGTCGAGTATTTCGTCTCCTATTACGACTACTACCAGCCGGAGGCCTACGTCCCGCGCACGGATACCTATATCGAGAAGGAATCCTCCATCAACGAGCAGATCGACCGCATGCGCCACTCGGCGACGCGCGCTTTGCTCGAACGCGACGACGTCATCATCGTCGCCTCGGTCTCCTGCATCTACGGTATCGGCTCGGTCGAGACCTACACGGCGATGACCTTCAAGATGGAGATCGGCGACCGCATCGACCAGCGCCAGCTCCTCGCCGACCTCGTCGCCCAGCAATACAAGCGCGCCGACATCAATTTCGTGCGCGGCTCCTTCCGCGTGAAGGGCGACACGATCGACATCTTCCCGGCCCACCTGGAGGACCGCGCCTGGCGCATCTCGCTGTTCGGCGACGAGATCGAGGCGATCGACGAGTTCGATCCGCTGACCGGCAAGAAGACCGACGCGCTGAAGACGGTCAAGATCTACGCCAATTCGCACTACGTGACCCCGCGCCCGACGCTCAACCAGGCGATCAAGTCGATCAAGGAGGAGCTGAAGCAGCGCCTCGAGGAACTGAACAGGGCCGGCCGCCTGCTGGAGGCGCAGCGCCTCGAACAGCGCACCCAATACGACCTGGAGATGCTCGAGGCCACCGGCTCCTGCGCCGGCATCGAGAACTATTCGCGCTATTTGACCGGCCGCAATCCCGGCGAGCCGCCGCCCACTTTGTTCGAATATGTCCCCGACGACGCCATCGTCTTCATCGACGAGAGCCACGTCACCATCCCGCAGATCGGCGGCATGTATCGCGGCGACTTCCGCCGCAAGGCGACGCTGGCCGAATATGGCTTCCGCCTGCCCTCCTGCATGGACAACCGTCCCTTACGCTTCGAGGAATGGGACGCCATGCGCCCGCAAACCGTGGCGGTCTCCGCCACGCCGGGCGCGTGGGAAATGGAACAGTCCGGCGGCGTCTTCGCCGAGCAGGTCATCCGCCCCACCGGCCTGATCGACCCGCCGGTCGAGATACGCGGCGCCAAGACCCAGGTCGACGACGTGCTCGACGAGATCCGCATCACCGCGAAGGCCGGCTACCGCACGCTGGTCACCGTGCTCACCAAGCGCATGGCCGAGGATTTGACGGAATATCTGCACGAGCAGGGCGTGCGCGTACGCTACATGCATTCCGACATCGATACGCTGGAGCGCATCGAGATCATCCGCGATCTTCGTCTTGGGGCGTTTGACGTGCTGGTCGGCATCAACCTGCTGCGCGAGGGCCTCGACATCCCGGAATGCGGCTTCGTCGCCATTCTCGACGCCGACAAGGAGGGCTTCCTGCGCTCCGAGACCTCGCTGATCCAGACCATCGGCCGCGCCGCGCGCAATGTCGACGGCAAGGTCATCCTCTATGCCGACAAGATCACCGGCTCGATGCAGCGCGCCATGGAGGAAACCAGCCGCCGCCGCGAGAAGCAGCTCGCCTGGAACGAGGAACACGGCATCACGCCGCAATCGGTCAAGGCCAACATCGCCGACATTCTCGACTCGGTCTATGAGCGCGACCATGTCCGCGCCGACATCACCGGCGCCAAATATGGCGCGAAGGACGAGGGCGCGCTGATCGGCAACAATCTGGAAGCGCATATCAAGGCGCTTGAAGGCCAGATGCGCGACGCCGCCGCCGACCTCGACTTCGAAACCGCCGCGCGCCTCCGCGACGAGATCAAGCGCCTGCGCGAAACCGAACTGGCGGTCATGGACGACGCCCTCGCGCGGAACACCGGCATCGAGAACACGAAGGACTCCCGGAAGGCCAAGGCAACCGGCCGTAAAACACCACCGTCATCCTCGGGCTTGACCCGAGGACCCATTCCGGATGCGGACGCGCCATCCTCGAACTTCAAGAAGCCCGACCTCGACGAAATGGGCTCCGACGGCGTCAGCTACTTTCGCAAGAACACCCTCGACGAAATGACCGTCGGCCGCACCGAGAAACCCGTCGGCAAGGCACCGCCGCGCAAGCCGGACTCCCCACTCTCCCCCCCTCGCGGGGGAGATGTCGGCGCAGCCGACAGAGGGGGGCCCGGGGCCCCCGCCAGCGAGCGCGACAGCGCGACGCTTAAGGGCGGGGCAAACAACTCCCCCAAACCCATCAAGCGTCACAAGATCGGCGTAGGCAGTTACGAAGACCCCGCCGACGAACGCGCCCGCAAGCGCAAGCCGGGCAAGACCGGCCGGCCGGGGCGGTAAGGAGCACGCAGATGGGCAAGGTCAACGCCGAATGGCACGACGCGAATCCGATGCCGAAGAACCCGACGCTTGCACAACGCGTCGCCTGGCACCGCGCCCACGCCGCCCACTGCGGCTGCCGCGAGATGCCGGAAAACATCCGCAAGTTGATCGAGGCGGAGGACGCAAACGAAGGCAGGGCGGGCGACTAGCCCCCCCATCTCCCCCCTTGTGGGGGAGAAAGTGATTTCCCGGGCTTGGCTTGCCAAGTCCTTGGAAATCACAAGAGAGGGGGCAATGCGCAATAGGCGCAGAACAGCCGCCTACCTGAAGATCAATCTCGCCCAATGTCCGAGGTCGGCAACCAAACGGCATCGCTCTTAAGCGACATCTCGAAGCCGGACGTCGTGAAACTCACAGTGCCGATATCCATTGATATGTCCGCCCTGAACATTTCGACTTTTCCGTTCGGGCTTACGCCGCTTCGGCTCAGCGACAGGTCGAGGATGGTCGCGCCTATGATGTCGTCGGAATCGATGCGTATCGCGAGGTTCGACACATCAAGAAACTCCACAGTAGCCGGGGCGACGAGAAATCCGCGTTCCGGATCAGGCTCGGTTCTGGTTTCGAAAATGTAGTCGATATCGATCGCCAGCCTGAAACGCTCATCGACAAAGCCGATCGAATAGATCCGGCAATCATGCCAGCCAAGCTGGTCGTAATCGGCAAGGGTCCACAGGCGCTTATAAGTTTCGCTCATCACCCTCTTTCGCGCCAACGCCGTGTACCGCTGGATCACAAGCATTCAACAGTCCGCGCGACCTGACAAGCTAAGCGTCGACTCGTGCGAAGGTGAGGACCGGCTTGCGAAGCAAGGCAATCGATCCGGTGAATCGATTGCAGGTCCGAACGCCAACGAACGCGCCCGCAAGCGCAAGCCGGGGAATACCGGAAGGCCGGGGCGGTGGTCCTACTACCCATCTTTTTCGGTGTTTAGCCTAGAACCTAAATCCGTGAAAATTCCACACCACGTAGATTACGGACGCAGCCTCTCGCACTTCGACGGGTTAGGAGAGTCTGGTTCGAATCTTCGATAATTTTATGTAAGATACAATATCGGACATAGAAGATTTATGTCTAAATTAGACTGCGAACCTCAGACAAGCCCGCGACAACATCCGAATATTCATAATGCGGCTTTATTTCAAGAAACTTATCAATCACCTCGGCATCATTAGTGGGATCATCCACCAAGTCATTTTTTAAAATAAAAATAAGCATTGACGACAGCTCAAGCTGTTTCGCTAACCGATCTCCAAATATAGATATAACGTAATCTATTTTTTCTTTGTTTTCATTCAAGTACCCGGAAGCTTTGCCAATCAGGTCATCCGCTTTTTCACCTACAGTTATCTCATACCCATTTCTAACTGCGTCGAAACGGACAGAAAGCGCGCTCATACTATCAAGTATATCAACATCGCCGGCCAATTCCCGGGAAAACGGTCCATAGGTATATAGCTTAAACTTATAGCCGGTATTCACATTGCCGATTTCACCACAAAGGTGGACGAGTTTCTGCAGCGCTTTCTTTCCTAAAGCATGTTTACCGCTCATTGAATCCGCGATATACGTTAATAAAGCGAACTTATGCAGCGCATTTTTCATAATTTTTCTCAGCTTGTGATCAAAGAGTTGGCTTCAACGCGATACTCTTGAGGAACATATATCCGTCGCTGATTCACCGTTGACAGACCATTAACAATCGGTGACAGAGTTGCAAGAGGGAGTGAGGTGCGCTCCCCGGCGCTTTTTCGCCTCACCCGAATCTCTTCCTTACTAAATTTATACCAAGATTTCTTAGCATCCCTTTTTACAATTCTATTAGGATCAAGTTTTTCGACTATTTCATCGTACTTAAAAAGATCATCAGCACTTGGAACTTCTGGTGTGTCATGAAGAAGACGATAGTGGTCTCTTTCTATCAACCTTCTTCCATGATCGCCCCCGGTCCCATCTTTCAATTTCGCCAAAACCGACCAGTCGTCCCAATCAAAATAGGCTTCGATCTCATCCGGAGTAGGCTTGGGAAATACACCGCCTTGCTCTTGAAGAATTGCCTTTAAAGCTTCCTCCAAGTGATAATCAAAAATAACCCTCGTTTTATGAAAATATACCTGAGTAAACATCATGTAACGAGCAATTAATAAACCTTCAACAGCGTGGGTTCCTGCTTCATCAACCCCTACAACATGCCCACCGATCTCAGAGTCCTCATTAAGGCAAATCGTATTAATAACACGATTTAAATCGTATCGACCGTATGAAACCCCGCAATGATAACTATCTCGCAATAGATAATCCATACGATCTGCATCCATTTGCCCGGATATTATCTCTTTCCATAAAATAGAGGATTTATTTTTCGAGTTGGGAACAAATATATCGTTTATATCAGAAACTTTTATCGAAAAATTGTTCGTATTGAATGGATGGTTTTCAATTAAATCCGACAACAAATTCGCAGCAATAGAACCGGAATACTCCTCATGAACATAGCGGTCTTCACTATTCTTAAACGGAAATACCTCTTCCGCGGCATGTGAAAAAGGACCGTGCCCTAAATCGTGTAACAAAGCCGCAAGCCTGATAATCTGCCTTTGCCTACGTATTCCGCTATCAAAAATCTGATATTCAGCCTCCAAAATATCTTTATCATTCCCAACAATTGAATCATATAAACGCGTAGCTACATGACAAACACCAAGGGAATGCTCAAATCTTGTATGCATCGCCCCTGGATACACCATGTCTGTCCAAGCTAATTGTCGAATCCTTCGTAGCCTCTGGAATGCCGGGGAGTTAATTATGTCCCACTCAAGCTGATTAAACTCGATAAAACCATGGATCGGGTCCCTGAATGTATATGGATACTCCGACATTTACGCCTCAGTTAGAAATTGAATAACGAGATGATTCGCTTGAAGCTTATTTGATGGCGCTTCAGTTATCACTCTAAATTTCAGATAGTGCGCTAAATACCGATGAGCTAAGGATATTCAAACGTCTCAGAAATTTTGAAGCCAAATCGTGTAACGTGACTATATGCAAGCCAATTGGCCGCAAAGATTAGGCCCCTCACACCCCACTCTAAGCGCTCTTCCATTGATTATTCGCCCTAAGAGATTTCTTATTCGGCTTGAAGTGTTTTTCGTTAGATACTCTTTCTCGGGGACAAAGGCCTGAGTGGCAGGCCAACTCCCTTCATAGTTGCACCCCGCGCTCCCTTCACCTACCTCCCCCGCATACGCATACCATCTCCCCGCAATTCGCCGAGATCGTCATCGCCGCGCGCGAGCTCTCCGTCACCCATTTCGCCGACACGCTCGCCGACTTCCCCACGAAAACGCACAGGTTCGAGCCCTCCCCGCCCTCGTTGGATAACCTCCCCCCCAACCGCCCCGCATTCCCGGCCCCCCTGCCGAAATCCATCCACCGCGCCCCAGCCTCCGCTAACATCGCGACTGCCCTTTCATTGGAAGCCTGCGCGCGCACCGGCAAACAGGGGAAGGGCCGGCGCCTGCCGTGCGGAAAGAGGTTTCCGCATCGGGGACCAGCCCCGGAGGCAGGCCGGAGACGGTACGCGACGTAAGCATCCTGTTCAGGCAGGATGCTTGGAAACCGCCCCGCCAAGCGGCCCCTCCGCAAGAGGGAGACAAAGGCCATGAGGCGGCCAGTCGGGACCTTGCGGGCCCCGGGCGTAGGGCGACCGGCACCGGAAGCAGCCGAAGGGGCGGTCGAAGGACCGCATATACAAATCAGACAGAGCGATCCCCCGACCGCCCGTCTTCCACCCACGACGCCCGAACCGGCAAGGCCGGTTCGGAAAGCTTGTCGTGGGCGGAAAAAAGCTTGTGCTCACGGCAGTTCCCGCTGCGCGGGAACGCCTCCGCATGGGCCTCGCAAAGGCTCGGACGGCCAGTCGGCCTTGCGGGCTAACGCCCGGGTTCTTTGAACACGCGAAGCTTAAAGGTAAAGCGCGGAAATGGCGACGCCCGCCTATCTCCCCCTTGGCGGGGGAGAAAGTGATTTCCTGGGCTTAGCTTGCTAAGTCCTTGGAAATCACAAGAGAGGGGGTCGCGATGTCAGCCATCGAGCAACACGCTCCCACCTTGCACCCCGCCCCCGCCGCGACTACTTCAGGGCCATGGACACCATCCCCCCTCAATTCGTCGAAATCGTCGAGGCCGTGCGCGAGCTTTACGTCACGCAATTCGCCGACACGGTCGCCGGCTTTTCCGAGGAGACCCATGTGGTCGAGCCGGTGCTGCTCGATTCCGAGGGCGATATCGCGACCGAAGGCCCCATGCGGCTGCCCTTTCGCGCCGACTACGCCTCGCTGGAGTCCGGCAGGCTGGAGAGCTTCACCGCGCCGCGCGAACTGCGCTTCGACACCTTCTCCTTCAGGATCGGCGGCACCGAGATCGTCGTCGCGCCCTTTGCCTGGGACTATGCCTCGGTGCATGTTTCCGGTCAGTGGGACGAGCTGGCCGCGCGGCTCTTCGCCGACTGGCACCGCCGCGCCTTCGGCGACGAGAGGGCCGAGGACAATATCCGCCTGCAAAACGTCATCCACACGGCCACCACGCCGGAGAAGACCGCCACCGGCTACACCTTCGAAGCCGATTTCGGCACCGCCCCCGCCGACACGATGAGCGACCTCCTGCTGGCCCTCCTCGGCAACGCCCCCGACCGCATCGAGATCGGCATGCCGGAGGGTGACCAGGGGCCCGCCAGCGAGCGAAGCGAAGCTTAAGGGCGGGAAAGATGGAGGCCCGCCAGCGAGCGTAATGGATAGCGGCTTGCCGCTTACGACAAATAAGAGAGCGAAGCTTAAGGGCGGGACAAACCAGGGGCCCGCCAGCGACGAGCACCGCGAGGAGCTTAAAGGCGGGATAAAAAAAAAGCCCCGGCGCGAACGCCGGGGCCGTGATCTACCGCAGAGGCGCGTGCCTCAGAACTCTTCCCAGTCTTCCGCGACTGCGGCGTTGCCGCCATAGCTCTTCATCTGGGCGACGGTTTTCTGCGCGGCTCGCGACGGGGCCCTCGCGACGGCCGGGCGCGGCGCGGCTTCCGGGGCGCGATGGGCAAGACCCTTGGTCTTGAACTGCGCCACGGTGCGGGCAAGCGAGTCGGTCTCGTCGGACAGCGACACGCTCGCCGCCGTTGCCTCCTCCACCATCGCCGCGTTCTGCTGCGTGACCTTGTCCATCTCGTCGGCGGCGATCGAGACTTCCTTCAGGCTTTCGGCCTGCTCGCCGGCGCTCGACGCGATCTGCCCGATCACGCTCGCCATGGTCTCCACCGCCTCGACGATCTCGTCGAGCGACTGGCCGGAGGAAGTCACCAGCTCGACGCCGCCCTCCACCTGGCCCTGCGATTTCAGGATCAGCGCCTTGATCTCCTTGGCCGCGCTCGCCGAACGCTGCGCCAGCTCGCGCACCTCCTGCGCCACGACCGCGAAGCCCTGGCCCGCCTCGCCGGCACGCGCCGCCTCGACGCCGGCATTCAGCGCCAGGAGGTTGGTCTGGAAGGCGATCTCGTCGATCACGCCGATGATCTCGCTGATCTGCTCGGACGAGGCCTTGATGCCGGTCATCGCCTCGACGGTCCGGCGCACGATCTCGCCGCCGGTCTGCGCCTTTTGGCGGGCGTTGCCGGCCGCCTTGTGGGCGCTGCTGGCGCCCTTGGCGGTCTCGTTGACGCCGGCCGTGACCTGGGTGATCGCGGCGACCGTTTCCTCCAGGCTCGCGGCCTGCTGTTCGGTGCGCTTGGCGAGGTCCGACGATGCGGTCGAGATTTCCTGCAAGCCGTTGCGGATCGAGCCGACCGAGGTGACGACCGAGCCGATCGCGTCCTCAAGCTTGCCGACGCTCTCGTTGAACATGGCGCGGATCGGTTCGAATTCCTGCGCCACGGGATCGGCCATGCGTACGGTCAGGTCGCCCTTCGACAGCCGCTCGAAGCCCACCTGAACGGTGGCGACGAAGGCGCGCAGGTCTTCCGCCTTGGCGGTGTCGAGCGCGGTCTGGCGTTCCTTCGCCTGTTCGCGGTCGATGCGCGCGGCCTCGGCCTCGGCGGTCAGCCGGTCGCGTTCGATGGCCGCTTCCTTGAACACCTGCACCGCCTCGGCCATGGCGCCGATCTCGTCGCCGCGTCCGAGCGCCGGCACGTCGACATTCTTGTCGCCATCCGCGAGATGCCGCATGGCTTCCGTCATGTCGTTGATCGGACGCGAGATCGAGCGGGCGATGAACAGGGCCGCCGCGATCAGGCCGGCCAGCAGCACCGCCGACCAGCCGACCAGCTGCACGCCGGAATTCCAGGAAATCTGCCGCAGATCGTCCATGAAGACGCCGGTGCCGATGATCCAGCCCCATTCGGGCACGAGGTCGGCATAGGAGATCTTGTCGACCGCCGGGCCGTCGGCGACGCGCGGCCACTGATAGGAGACGAAACCGCCGCCGGCCTTGGCCGCCTTGGTCATCTCGGCGGTGAAGAACACGCCGTTCGCGTCCTTCATGCCGGACAGGTTCTGGCCGACCACTTTCGGATTGGGGTGCTGCAGCGAGACGCCGTCGATCGCATTGACGAAAATGTAGTCGCCATTGCCGTATTTCATCGAGCCGATCGTATCGAGCGCGGCCCGTTGCGCCTGTTCCTCTGTCAGCACGCCGCTTTCGACCAGCGACAACATGTATTTCGTCACGCCGATGGCGGATTCCACCTGCGTTTGAACAAGGCTTTTGCGCTCATCGAGCAGCAGGCGGTTTTGCGAAAACAAGGCCAGCGTGATCAGCGCCGCGCAGACGGCAAGGCTGATCGCCACGAGCGAAATGAGTTTCCTCGAAATCGTGAATTTCATCGATGTCCCCAATGATCCCCGCCTCGAAAGAAGGCGCTCGCCGAAGCAAAGACGAAATTCCTTAAAAAGATGATTCCGCACCGCACAAAATCTCGCATGCGAAGACTTCGGCGAGACTGGAGAGACTGGGAGTTTCTGGCCCTGGGGTGTCGATTTTCGCAGGAAGCTTAAGGCCGGGAAAGAGACACCCTCTACCCTATTCCTCGGGCTCGGTCGTGAACATCAGCGGAAAGCCGAATTTCTTGCCGTAATCGGTCGCCCGCGTCGCCTTCGTCTCGGCGACGTCGCGCTGATAGACGGCGATGACGCAGACGCCCTTGCGGTGCGCGGTCATCATCACCTGGTAGGCGCGGTCCTCGCCCATGCCGAACTCGGCCTTCAGAACCTGCGTGACGAAGTCGCGTGGCGTGTAGTCGTCATTGATCAGGATGACCTTGTGCAGCTTCGGCCTTTCAACCTTCGGCTTGGTGACGGTCTTGCCCTTCGGCGGGGCATTGCCGGTGTCCTGACCCGCCGCGCGGATCGTGTGTGAGGAGATAGAGTACATCATGGGAGCGATTATAGCGCGCCATCGGCAAATGGCGAAGGCTACCTGTCTCGTTTCAGGCAAGATGTGACAATGGGGCGCCGGGCCTGAAAATGTTACCCTGCGGCAGGGGCGCAAACGGGAGGAGGCCCCCATGGAAGACAAGAAGAAATCCCCATGCCACGGTATCGTCGTCGAGACCCGCAAGGACGGCAAGTCGACCTACGAGCTCGAATGCCACGGCGACTGCGACAAGGGCAAATGCGACAAGCGCAGCGAAAAGGACCATCACGGCACGGTCATCGAATGGTGCGGCTGCGAGGATGGCGAACGGAGCTGCAACATCTACATCTCGACCGAAGCGCGCGGCCGGCAGTTCATCGACTGCTTTACCCTGGGCTGCAAGGAAGGCATGGAGTGCCGCCTCGTCGCGCTGAAACGCGAGGAGCGCGAGGGCTTCATGCGCATCGAGTGGACCTGTGCCTGCGTGATGCTGCCCGGCTGACCGGGAAAGAATCCGGACATACGCGCAGACGCCGCGTGACATGATGGCGGCGAGTTGGATAAATGCGACCAACCAAGGGAATTTGCATGCGCCGACTGACCGTCATCCTTGCTCTTTGCTTTCTCGCAGCCCCGGCCCATGCCGAGATCCGCGCGAAGATCGTCGAGACGACCTATGCGATTTCCGGAAGCACCGGCGAGGCGCTCTATGTCTCCATCGGCGAGCGCGGTCCGAGACTGCGGGGCGGCGCGTCGAGCGCCGTCGCCAAGACCGATTTCGATCTGAAATGGGGCCGCGACTATGTCCGCGAGGGGAATGCCTGCGTGCTGAAGGCGGCGCGGCCGTTCCTGACTGTCACCTATACCCTGCCCGAGCCGGCCGGGCCGCTGCCCGCCGACACCGCCGCACGCTGGCGCGTCTTCATCGCCGGCATTCGCGCCCATGAGGCGGTGCATGGCCGCTATATCGAGGAAATGGCGCAGGAAATCTACGACCACACGGTCGGCTTCCGCCAGGATAACGATCCCGGATGCAAGGCGATCCGCAATGCGATCCAGGCGCCGCTCAAGGCCGCCTATGCCCGCTACAAGGCGAAGAACACGGCCTTCGAACGCGCCGAGATGGCGCCGGGCGGCAACATTCACCGGCTGATCACGGATTTGATCCGCTAGGGCGCTTAGCGGTCGTCGCCCGTCACGGTCAGCCCGAGGACGCGCCAACTCTGCATGCCGCCCCGGTAGTAGAAAATACGCTCGACCGGGTAGCCAGCGGCAATCATGGCGCGGATGGCGGTCGGCGACTGGCCACACCACAGCCCGTTGCAGAACAGCGCGACGCGTTTGGCGTTTTCGCAGTCCCAGCCATCGAAATCCGGCTCGCAGCCGAGTTCCGTCAGCCGGTCGCCGACCTGCGTGTAAGGCAGGCTGATCGCGCCGGGGATCGAACCGCCCTGATACCAGTCGACGGTACGGCTATCGACCACGACGGCCTCCGGGTCTTTCAGCATGTCGATCAGTTCCAGTTCTCCGATCGTCGTGACACCCTCGGCCGGCGTCATCGGCTGAATGCAGAAGGGCGGGCAGGCGCGTGACGTTTTGGCAAACTCCCCGGTGATTTCGTGTTCGGTATCCTGGATTCGGCGGATTTCCACCGGGCCGTCCTCGGTTTCGACGGTGACGCTCGGCATGTCGCGTGCAATGCCGACCTTCAATTCCTCCGCATGGCCGCGGGCCGAAAAGCCGACCAGCATGGCCGCCACCGTGAAAAGAACGATCCGGTACATGTTATCCCCCCTTGCAAGCGCCCTGATAGACCGTGCGGGCACCTTCCGCGCCGGCCACGCAGTCGTTCGAATAAGTCCGGTACTGATTGCCTATCTGGGCGCAGACCGGCTGATAGATCTGCGGACAGACGCGATCTGGCTTGCGCTGCTCGCAGGCACCCGGCGCATAGCCCTCATAGCCGGACGTCCGGGCCACGCAGGCATTCGGGAATGTCTTTGTGCCGCTTTCGGTCCGTGCGCAGACCGGCTGATAGACCTGCGGGCAGTATTGCGGGTCGGCCGGCGGCGGATTGACGGTTGCCTCACAGCCCGAAAGTGCCGCCGCGGCAAGCGCCAGCGCGATACCGATGAGCCCGTAATGCCAGTGCCGTGCCGCCATGTGCCTGCTCGCCCGATGAGGATTCGGGCCCGAGTCTAGGCGGCTTGCCCGCCGCTGTCACGAGCACATTCGCCGCAAATGCAAGGTCTTGCCGCTGCACTTCACAAAAGTTTCGCTTTACTTCCGCCTTTATTTCGCTAACGATTTTACCGTTCGGGCAATTTGCGAACAACGGAAGTTGGAAATACCGCGCACCGGCACGCCAAAAAATAAGCCGGGCGTCAGACCTTCGGGCGACGCGAGAACTGGTCCCTTTCCCTGCATTCGAGAACTGCCTGCCCTCGACCGGTCGCATGGTGCGAACGGTAATTGAAGCGCGGCAGACTCTCTGGGCAGCCGCAATATACGGAAAAGGATCCGGAAACATGTCACAGACAGGCATTGTCAAATTCTTCAACGCGGACAAGGGCTACGGCTTCATCAAGCCGGACAATGGCGGCGCGGACATCTTCGTCCATATCTCCGCCCTGCAGGCTTCCGGTCTCGCCACGCTCGACGAAAACCAGAAGGTCTCCTACGAGACCGAGCCGGACCGTCGCGGCAAGGGCCCGAAGGCGGTCAATCTCGCCATCGCCGAATAAGGCGGCCTTTTCGGCGAATTCTCGCCGTTATTGTCATGAATACTGAAGGCGCGGACTGGAACCCGGTTCGCGCCTTTCGCGTTCTGCCGGCACAAGGCTGGAACCAAAAAGGCAATGTGAAGAACCGTTCAGGCTGCGTTCAGCTTGGAGACAGCAGTATAGGCCCACGCGTTAGGGCCAATGTGCCCTCGGAAAACGGGAACAACGCGAACGGAGCACGAGTATGAAACAGAAATTCAACACCAGGTCGCTGAAGACTTTCGTCGCCGCCATTGCCGTTGCCGGCACCGCGATGACCCCGCTTTCCAGCGTTTCGGCAGCCGCCGATGGCTGGGGTCACGGCGAAGGCGTTCGCCATAGCAGGGATTTCCAGCGGCATTATCCGAAGCACTTCAAGAAGCATCGCGGCGGTTACTATCCGCCCCGCGTCGAGCGTCGCCATCATGACGACGGCAGCGCCGCGGCCGCCATCATCCTCGGTATCACCGGCGCGGCGATCATCGCCGGCGCGCTCTCCAATTCAAACCCGACGACGGTTTACGAGACCTATCCGGCGCCGAACGCCTATCCGCCTGCCCCTTCGGGTGGCCCGAAGGTCATCACCTACGGTTCGAGCCTCGAGCCCTGGACCCGCGGTTGGTACGAATGGTGCGACAATCGCTATCGCTCGTTCAATCCGGAGACCGGCACCTATCGCGGCTACGACAATCGCGACCATTTCTGCGTGCCGAACTGACCTCTGGCACATGATGCGAAAGGCCCGGACGGCGATGCCTCCGGGCCTTTTCGTTTTCTAGGTGAGAAACGGGTTTGTCCGCCTCTCCTCGCCGAACCTGCCGCCCGGCCCGTGCCCGCAAATGAAGCCGATATCGTCGCCGAGCGGGAAAAGCTTCTCCTTGATCGAGGCGATCAGCGTCGCGTGGTTGCCGCCCGGAAGGTCGGTCCGCCCGATCGACCCGCGAAACAGCACGTCGCCGACATGGGCGAAACTGGCCTCGCGATTGTAGAAGACGACGTGGCCCGGCGCATGGCCCGGGCAATGCAGCACCTCGAATGCGTGGCCGGCGAACGACAGCGTCTCGCCCTCTTCCAGCCAGCGATCCGGCGTCACGTTGCGCACCGTCCCCGGCAGGCCGAACATCTTCGCCTGGTCTTCCAGCTTGTCGAGCAGCATCTTGTCGGCCTTGTGCGGCCCGATGATCTCGACGCCGAGCGCCTCTTTCAGTTCCATCGCCCCGCCGGCATGGTCGATATGGCCATGCGTCAGCCAGATCGCGTCGACGATAACGCCGTTCTTCTCCAGCGCCTCGCGGATCTGGTCGACATCGCCGCCCGGATCCACCACGACCCCGTGCTTTGTTTCCGTGTCGAACATCACCGTGCAATTCTGCTGGAACGGTGTAACGGGGACAATCAACGCGTTCAGTTGGGCGGCCATTCGGAATACCTTGTTTGCGAAACCTGGAGACCGACGTAATGGCCGCGCCGGCAAGCGTCCAGTCCCGAGGGCGCTGTTCGCGAAAATCCGCGCACTATCAGGAAGCGCAGGCTTTCATCGCGTTTCTATGCGCCTTCCCCATCGGATTGGTTTGCGAGACCGGCACGCCAACCTGCTCGATCGCAGCGGTCCAAGCATCGGCGCGCCCGCGACCGTCCGCCATTTCGCGGAGATAGATCGAGCCCACCTTTTCGTAGGTCCCATAATCTTCCGCGCCGATCTCGTCCTTCAGTGCTTTCGCGGCACAGTCGCAAACCGCCGGGGGATCGCCGCTGTCCAGACACATCGCGATAACGCCGTCGGATTGAGCCCGCGCCGCGCAAATGAGAAGGCCCGTCGCAGCCAACGCCGCGACGAGCCTGAATATATCTTTCCGGATAGCCATGCTCGCTATGCTAGCTAAGGCTGCCGACAGAGGCAATCGCCCCGCAGTTACTCCGCAGCCGCCTGATGGGCCGGCATCACGGCTTCGGTATAATCGTTCATCAGCGTGGTGGTGATCTCGCCGACCTCGAACTTATACGGCCCGACTTCGGAGACAGGCGTCACTTCCGCGGCGGTGCCCGTCAGGAAGCACTGTTCGAAATCTTCCATCTCTTCCGGCATGATCACCCGCTCGACGAGCTCGTATCCGCGCTTCCTGGCAAGATCGATGACCGTGCGCCGCGTGATGCCGTCCAGGAAACAGTCCGGCGTCGGCGTATGGATGACGCCGTCCTTGACGAAGAACACATTCGCGCCGGTCGCCTCGGCCACCCGGCCGCGCCAGTCGAGCATCAGCGCATCCGCATAGCCCTTGGCTTCCGCTGCATGCTTGGAGATCGTGCAGATCATGTAGAGGCCGGCAGCCTTCGATTTCGACGGAGCCGTGCGCGGGTCGGGCCGGCGATATTCGGCGAGATCGAGGCGAATGCCCTTCAGCCGCTGTTCCGGGTCGAAATAGCTCGGCCACTGCCAGATCGCGATGGCCACGTTGATTTTGTTGGCCTGCGCCGACACCCCCATCATCTCCGAGCCGCGCCAGGCGATGGGGCGCACATAGGCGTCGGAAAAGCCCTGCTTGTGGAGAAGCGCGACACAGGCATCGTCGATTTCCTGCACCGAATAGGGGATATTGAATCCGAGGATCCGCCCCGACTCGTGCAGCCGTTCCGTATGTTCGGTCAGCTTGAAGATCTCGCCGCCATAGGCCCGCTCGCCCTCGAACACCGCGCTGGCGTAATGCAGCCCGTGCGTGAGGACATGCACCTTCGCATCCTTCCACGGCACGAATTCGCCATTCATCCAGATATGGCCGTCTAACTGATCAAAAGGCACTCCAGCCATGGGAAACTCCGTATCTTCCGCCGTGATATTTTATTTGCGCCTTGTTATGTGAGGGACAGTATGAACCCTTTGGGGCGCAACAACCATGAAATTCCGCCCTGCGGATCTTTTCGAATGCTGCGCGGCGCATGCATACCCTTGAAAGAAATTATCGGGCAGTGCAAATTATGTCAACATAACTGACATAAACTTTCTTCCTCCCGCGACCGGATGTTTCCCGATTCGATGAGCCCCAAGACAGACACCCTCCCCGCCTCCGAACTGATCGAGCTTCTGTTCTTCGCCTATCGCGATTTCATTTCAGATCCCGACACGATCCTCGGCGAAATCGGCTTCGGCCGCGCCCATCACCGCGTCATGCACTTCGTCGACCGTAAGCCGGGCCTGACCGTCGCCGAACTGCTCGACCTCCTCAAGATCACCAAGCAGAGCCTCGCCCGCGTTCTCAAGCAACTCGTCGATGCCGGCTATATCGAGCAGAAGCCGGGCCCGGAGGACCGTCGCCAGCGCGAACTCTATCTGACCGGCAAGGGCCAGGCATTGATCCGCGACCTGCGCGAGCCACAGTCTCGCCGTATAGTGGCGGCATTGGAACGCTCGGGCTGTGCGGAAGAGGAAATCGCGAGATTCCTGCTGGCTATGGTGACTGAAAATGCAAATGAACAGATCGCAATGCTCAATGCAGCGCAGCGCAAACCGCGCCCCGGCGCAAAACCGGCGGCCGGCGAACCGGACGCGGCTCAATGACTGAGGCCGTCCTCAACGGCGTTCTGGACGATGCGCCCCACATCCTGATCGTCGACGACGACACGCGCATCCGCACGCTGCTGACCGAATATCTGTGTCAGAACGGCTTTCGCGTCACCAGCGCCGCGACGGCGGAGGAAGCCCGCCGCAAGATCGCCGGGCTGGAATTCGATCTCTTGATCCTCGACGTGATGATGCCGGGCGAAAGCGGCATATCGCTCGCCCGCAGCATGCGTAACGACGAGCGCCATGTGCCTATCCTGATGCTCACCGCCCGCTCGGAGACGGAGGAGCGCATCGAAGGCCTCGAGGCCGGCGCCGACGACTATTTGCCCAAACCGTTCGACCCGCGAGAATTGCTGCTGCGCGTCGGCAACATCGTCAAGCGCGGCGCCTCCACGCCCGCCCCCAAGATCGAGCAGATCGTCTTCGGGCCTTTCACCTTCGTGATCGCTCGGCGGGAGTTGAAGCGCAGCGGCGAGCCGGTGCATCTGACCGATCGCGAACAGGAGATCATGGTCCGCTTTGCCGAAAATGCTGGTGACACCATCCCGCGCCACGAAATGTTCGCGGAAGGCTCCGGCATCGGCGAACGCACCATCGACGTCCAGATCAACCGTCTGCGCCGCAAGATCGAGGCGGACCCGGCCAATCCCCGTTATCTTCAAACAGTCCGCGGAATAGGCTACCGTCTCTCGATCGAATAGACAGGCGCAGGGTGGGACGATCTCCCGTCCGGCGTACTCAAGGGACGGCATGGCCACCACAGACCTCGGCGGGAACCGGGCACAGAGATCGCGCAGGCGGACGCTGGCATTGCGCCTGCGCCGTATCATGCGCAATGCCTCCGTCCAGCTCCGGCGGCTGACCGGCTATATCACCGACGCCATGCCGCGCGGCCTCTATGCGCGCTCCCTGATCATCATCATCGCACCGATGGTATTGCTGCAGTCGGTCGTCGCCTTCGTCTTCATGGAGCGCCACTGGCAGACGGTCACCCAGCGTCTGTCCACCGCGGTCACCCGCGACATCGCCGCCGTGATCGACATCATCGAGACCTATCCCCACGACGCCGAATACGAGCAAGTCATCCGCATGGCGCGTGACCGGCTCAACCTCAATATCGCGATCCTGCCGCCCGATCCGCTGCCGGCGCCCGCGCCGAAACCGTTCTTCTCGATCCTCGACCGCATCCTGTCCGAGGAGATCACCCGGCAGATCGGCCGGCCCTTCTGGATCGACACGGTCGGCAATTCCAATCTGGTCGAGATCCGCATCCAGCTCGAGAACAAGGTGCTGCGCGTCCTGGCGCTGCGCAGCTCGGCCTATGCGTCCAACACGCATATCTTCCTTCTGTGGATGGTCGGCACTTCGCTCGTGCTGCTGTTCATCGCGATCCTCTTCCTGCGCAACCAGATCCGGCCGATCCAGAAGCTCGCCGAGGCGGCGGAGAGTTTCGGCAAGGGCCGGCCGCTCCCGACCGATTTCCGCCCGCGCGGCGCCATCGAGGTCCGCCGCGCCAGCCTTGCCTTCATCCAGATGCGCGAACGCATCGAGAAACAGATCGAACAGCGCACGACCATGCTGTCGGGCGTCAGTCACGACTTGCGGACGATCCTGACCCGTTTCAAGCTCCAGCTGGCGCTGTCCAGCGACAAGAAGGTCAACGAGGCGCTGGAGAAGGACGTCGCCGACATGCAGTCCATGCTGGAGGGTTATCTGTCCTTCGCCAAGGGCGATGCCAAGGAAGAGACGGCCGAACTGAACCTGCAGGAGATGCTCGATCATGTCCGGGCCGACGGCAAGTTGTCGGGCAAGACGGTCCGCACCAGCCTAATCGGACGGCCGGATATCGTCGTGCGCCCCGGCGCCTTCCGCCGGCTGGTCACCAACCTGACATCCAACGCCTTCCGCTATGCCGAAAGCGTCGAGATCGTCGCGCGCAATTCCAAGGGTTGGCTGACGCTGACTATCGACGATGACGGACCGGGCATTCCGGAAAACCAGCGCGAGGACGTGTTCCGGCCCTTCTTCCGCCTCGACGAGGCGCGCAACCTGAATGAGAGCGGCACCGGGCTCGGCCTGTCGATCGCCCGCGACATCGCCCGCAGCCATGGCGGCGACATCAGGCTTAACGACAGCCCGATGGGTGGCCTTCGCGCCGAACTGCGCCTGCCGGTCTGATCGGGGTCCTCCTCCGGCTGGATGGAACAACCGCCTGTCGCGCGGATTATCGCTGAAGTACCGGTGACCGGACCGATCGGCCTGGTAAGTTTTAGGGGAGATCTTTCGGCATGGCGAAGCTCGTATTCGGAATGAATGTCTCGCTCGACGGCTATGTCGACTACGACAAATTCGCGCCCGGCCCCGAGCTCTTCCGCCACTGGATCGAGAACACGCGCGGCCTCGCCGGAAGCCTCTATGGCCGCAAGCTCTACGAGATCATGCGTTACTGGGAACAGAATGACCCGGATTGGACGGCCGCGGAACGCGAATTCGCCGAAGCATGGCTGGCGATGCCGAAATGGGTCGCGTCGCATACGCTCACATCGGTCGGTCCCAATGCCACACTGGTCGGCGACGACCTGGAGGGGGCGGTTCTTGGACTCAAGGACGAGATGACCGGGGAGATCGATGTCGGTGGTCCGGTCCTGGCGCAAAGCCTTGGCGAAAAAGGCCTCATCGACGAATATCGGCTCTATTTCCACCCAGTCGTGCTCGGTGGCGGCGATCCGTTCTTTCGCGGCGCCCTGCCGCGCCTCCGGCTCGTTTCAAGCGACATTGTCGGCGACGGCGTGATCCGGCTGACCTACGTCCCGGCCTGAATCGACAGCCCGCGCGCGGCATTTGGCCGATAACCTCTTTCATGGCAATCTCTGTCCTCGGGGCGAGAACTGGAGGTTCTCATGTTGCGTCATGTTATCGCTGCGGCGGTGGCGTCAGCGACAGCTCTGCCCGTGCCCACGCACGCCCAGGAAGCGGTCTACATCATTCGCCATGCGGAGAAGGAGAGTTCGGAACCGGACCCGCGGCTCACCGGTGCCGGACGCGAGCGCGCCGCGAAATGGGCGAAGATGATGCGGCTCGCCGATATCGACGTGGTGATCACCAGCGAGGCGAGGCGCACCCGCGAGACAGGCGGAACAATAGCGCAAGAGCTGGATATCCCGCAAAAGCAGTTGCCGGCCAATGATGTTTCCGGAGTGGTGGATATGATCCAGTTCGATCACGAGGAGGATACTGTCCTCGTCGTCGGACACACGGAAACGATTCCTTCGATCCTGTCCGGCCTGGGCGTTTCCGAACCGGTCCACCTCGATCAGGACGAGTTCGCGAACCTCTTCATCGTCACCATCGCCGACGAAGGCACACCGCGCATGATCAGGCTCATCATGCCCTAGCCTACAGCAGCCGCTTGCCGTTCGGCACCTTGTGCCCCGGCCCGGCCAGCACCACCGCGCCGTCCTCGTCATGGAAGCCGAGCGTCAGCACTTCCGAACGGATCGGACCGATCTGGCGAGGCGGGAAATTCACCACCGCCATGACCTGCCGGCCGACAAGCTCTTCGGGCTTGTAGTGAACTGTAATCTGCGCCGAGGATTTCTTCACCCCGATCTCGGGGCCGAAATCGATCATCATCTTTATGGCAGGTTTACGCGCTTCCGGAAACGGCTCGGCCTCGATGATCGTGCCGGTCCGGATATCGACGCGCAGATAGTCGTCGAAGCCTATCTCAGGCGCCAGCGCCTCGAGATCGGTTGCCATGTTCGTCTCCCTCAGGCTTCGCCCACTGTCTCGAACATCGTGCTCTCCAGAGCTTCCTTTGCGGTTGCTCCGGACCACAGCACGAACTGGAAGGCCTGGTAATAGGCCTCGCAGGTTTCGATGGCGCTCGACAGCATTACCTCGACCTGGGCCTCCGTCGGCTCCGCCCCGCCGGCCAGCAGCAGCGAGTGACGGAACATCACCGCGCCCTCCTGCTCCCACAGGTCGAAATGGCCCATCAGCAGCTGCTCGTTGATCAGCGACAGGAGCCGCATCAGTTCGACGAAGCGGCTGTCATGCACCTTGACGTCGAAGCCGCAGGCGAAATGCAGCGACTCGAAGTCCTCCATCCAGGCATAGGAGACATGGTAGTTGGTCCAGTGTCCCTGCACCGCAACGGCGATCTCGTCGTCTCCGGTGCGCTCGAAATTCCAGTCATTCACGTGAGCAACCTGCTCGATCACATCGACAGGATGCGCGGCGCGGTAATAATCCAGCTCAATCAGGCTCATGGCCAATCCTATTTTCGTTTCCCGCCCCGGAAGGCGGCGCTTTCAAAACCGGTTCAGATACGCGACACGGTTACGATGAAGGCGAACGAGTGCTGCAACGGACTGACGCGGCTGCGCTTAACTTTCATTCGCTGGGTACGAATCACTCAATAATTTCAGTCTATTGATCCGTGACTCGCGGGGAAGCCCCTTGGTTAAAAAACAGCTAAATTCAGATGTGGATAGAGATCGGCGACGCGGGCCGGACGAGTCTTAAGCGACTCTGAAAGCTCGATTTTTCGCGGCAAGACTCGCCGCGAAAAATGACTGTGAACTTTCTGTTAAAAGATCGTTTGCGGGCCGGTCAGGCGCCCGAGCCGAGCTTCTTTTCGAGTTCCTCGACTCGCTTGGCCAGCGCCTCGTTCTCGTCGCGCGCCTTGATCGCCATTTCGCGCACCGCCTCGAACTCCTCGCGCTTGACGAGGTCCATGCCCGAAAGCATCCTTTCGAGCTGATGCTGGAAGGCCGTTTCGACCTCCTGGCGCATGCCCTGCGCGGTTCCCGCCATGTCAGTCATCAGGCGGGCGAAATCGTCCATAAACTTGTTGGGCCCAGTTGTCATAGCGGCTACTCCCGTGTTCAAGACATAGCTATTGCCGCATCCGCCGCTTTGCAAGGTGACGCGGCCTCTCGAGGATCCGATCCATGTTCCCCGCCGCCCTCACCCAACTCGCCCTGACTTTTCCGAACATCGATCCGGTCCTTTTCCAGATCGGCCCGGTCGCCATCCGCTGGTATTCGCTCGCCTATATCGGCGGCATCGTGCTCGGCTGGATCTATGCAAGACGCATGGTGCGGAACGACCGGCTGTGGGGCGGCAAGGCGCCGGTCACCGAAGCCGATCTGGACGATTTCATCCTCTGGGCGACGATCGGCATCATCGTCGGCGGACGTCTCGGCTTCGTCCTTTTCTACGATCTGCCGGTCTTTCTCGACGACCCGCTGCGCATCTTCAAGACCTGGCAGGGCGGTATGTCCTTCCATGGCGGACTGATCGGCACGACTGTCGCCATGTTCGCCTTTGCCTGGCGGCGCAAACTGCCGGTCTGGAGCCTGATCGACATCGTCTCGGCGGTCGTGCCGATCGGCCTCTTCTTCGGTCGCCTCGCCAATTTCATCAATTCCGAGCTCTGGGGCCGCGCCTCCGATGTGCCTTGGGCGATGGTCTTTCCGACCGGCGGCGACATTGCCCGCCACCCGAGCCAGCTCTACGAGGCCGCGCTCGAGGGCCTGGTCCTTTTCCTGGTGCTCCGCTTCTGCACCCACAGCCTCCTGAAGCTGCAAACGCCGCGCTTCGTCACCGGCGTCTTCATCGCCGGCTACGGCCTCGCCCGCATCTTCGTCGAGTTCTTCCGCGAACCGGACGTGCAACTCGGCTATCTCTATGGCGGCTGGTTGACCATGGGCATGATCCTCTCGATCCCGATGGTACTGCTCGGCATCGGTCTCGTCATTTCGGCGAAACGCCGGCCCGCCTGATGAGCCTGGAAGACCGCATTCGCCGGCTTATCGGGACAGCCGGCCCGTTGCCGGTGTCCGACTACATGGCGATGTGCCTGTTCGATCCCGCGGACGGCTATTACACGACGCGCGAGCCCTTCGGCGAAGGCGGCGACTTCACCACCGCCCCGGAAATCAGCCAGATGTTCGGCGAAATGGTCGGCGCATGGCTCGTCCACGCCTGGCGCGCGCTCGGCCGCCCCGCCCCCTTTGCGCTGGTCGAGATGGGCCCCGGCCGCGGCACGCTGATGCGCGATATCATCCGCACCGCCCGTATCGACCCCGCATTCCTCGCCGCCGCGCGGATCCACCTCGTCGAAACAAGCGAAAGGCTGCGCGGCGTTCAGGCCGAAAGGCTCGTCCCCCACGCGGTCAAGTGGCACGACGACCTGTCGACCCTGCCCGCATTGCCGATGCTGTTCGTCGCCAACGAACTCTTCGACGCCGTCCCGGTCCGCCAGTTCGAGCGGGCGACGGACGGCTGGCACGAACGCCGGGTCGGGCTCGACGCAGACGGCAACCTGTCCTTCGTCACCGGGCTCCCGATCGCCGACCGATCGCTGCTGCCGCAGGGCGCGAGCGCGGCTCCCGAAGGCGCGATTTTCGAATATGCGCCGGCCCGCGAGGGCATCGCCGCGACCATAGGCGAGAGGCTCGCCACCCATGGTGGCGCGGCGCTGGTCATCGATTACGGGCACCTGCACTCCGGTTTCGCCGACACGCTGCAGGCGCTCCGCGCGCATCGATACGTCTCCCTCTTCGAGGAACCCGGCTCGGCCGATCTGACCAGCCATGTCGATTTCGAGTCGCTGGCAAGAGCGGCCGAATCGGCAGGCGCTACGGCGCTCCCGGCGATGACCCAGGGCGATTTCCTGCTCTCTCTGGGGCTCGCCCAGCGCGCCGGCGCACTCGGCCACGGCAAGGACGAAAAGACGCAGGCCGGGATCCGCGCCGCCGCCGAGAGGCTGGCCGGAACCGGCAAGGCCGAAATGGGCGGGCTGTTCAAGGTCTTGTGCCTGACCGGCGCTCCGATGGCGCTGCCGCCATTCGCCTGAATGGCCAGACCCGGCTTGTTGACATGGTCACGAAGCTGAAACAGGGTGCGTCCGGCGGAGCATGCAGATCACATGAACATCGAAATCCGGGACGCGGTCGATCCGATCCTTTCTGAAGGCCTGTCCGGCATCGGAAATGTCCGGCACGGTTTCTTCACCCGTCAGGGCGGCGTTTCGTCGGGCATCTATGCGGGGCTGAATGTCGGCCTCGGCTCCGACGACGATCCGGAGCTCGTCCGGCAGAATCGCGGCCGTGTCGCCGCGGCGCTCGGCTGGCCGGGCAAGCCGCTTTCGACGCCGCATCAGGTCCATTCTCCCGATGTCGTCACCATTTCTGAACCTTTCGCCGAAGGCGACCGCCCCAAGGTCGATGCCGTTGTCACGACGACACCGGGCGTCATCATCGGCGTGCTGGCCGCCGATTGCGGCCCGATCCTTTTCGCCGAAGAGACCGGCGGCGTCATCGGCGCCGCGCATGCCGGCTGGAAGGGTGCCTTTACCGGCGTGATCGAGAACACGATCGACGCGATGGTCGAAGCCGGCGCCCGCCGCGGCTCGATTCGCGCCGTCCTCGGCCCCTCCATCGGCCCGGAGAACTACGAGGTCGGACCCGAATTCGAGGCCCGTTTCGCCGCAGCCGATCCGGAAAACCGCCGGTTCTTCTCGCCATCCGCGCGCGAAGGGCATTTCATGTTCGACCTGCCCGGCTATACAATGGCGAGACTTCAGCGCGCCGGCGTCGATGCGGCCCATACGGGACATTGTACCTATGCGGACGAGGCCAGCTTCTTTTCCTATCGCCGAACGACGCACCGGCGCGAACCGGATTACGGCCGCCAGATTTCGGCGATCGTTCTGACCGACTGAGACCCCGCTTCCGCGAAAAAGGAGATGCGAGATGGCTTTGCATTTTGATGCACAGGAATTCGAGACCCGCAAGAACCGCCTTCTTGCCGAGATGAAGGAAGCCAAGCTCGACGCCATGCTGCTCTTCGCGCAGGAGAGCATGTACTGGCTCACCGGCTATGACACGTTCGGCTTCTGCTTCTTCCAGTGCATGATCGTCGAGAAATCGGGCGACATCGCATTGCTGACGCGCTCCGCCGATTTGCGCCAGGCTCGCCATACCTCGAATGTCGAGACCATCGTCATCTGGGAGGACCGCGCCCAGGCCAATCCCACCCGCGAGCTGCGCGACCTTCTCTCCGACCGCGACCTTCTCGGCGCGCGCATCGGCATCGAATACGACACGCCCGGCCTGACCGCCTTTAACGGCCGCCGCCTGGACGAGGCGCTGAACACCTTCGCCACGCTGGAGGACGCTTCGCTGATCATTCCGCGGCTGCGCGCCGTCAAGTCGGAGGCCGAGATCGCCTATGTCCGCGAGGCCGGCAAGCTCGCCGACGACGCGCTCACCGCCGCCATCCCGCTGATCAAGGCCGGCACGGACGAAAGCGCCATCCTCGCAGCCATGCAGGGCGCCGTCTTCGAGGGCGGCGGCGATTATGCCGGCAACGAATTCATCATCGGCTCCGGCGAGGACGCGCTGCTTTGCCGCTACAAGTCCGGCCGCCGCAAGCTCGACGATAACGACCAGCTGACCCTCGAATGGGCCGGCGTCTACCGCCACTATCATGTCGCCATGATGCGCACCGCGCTGACCGGCATGCCGACGCCCCGTCATCTCGAACTTTACGAGGCGGCCAAGGAAGCGCTGCTCGCCTGCGAGGAGGCGATGACGGTCGGCCACACCTTCGGCGATGTATTCGACGCCCATGCCAGAGCCATGGCCGCCGCCGACCTGACGCGTCACCGCCTCAATGCCTGTGGCTATTCGCTGGGCGCGCATTTCACCCCGTGCTGGATGGACAAGCCGATGTTCTTCGCCGGCAATCCGAGAGAGATCGTCCCGAACATGGTTCTGTTCGCCCACATGATCATCGCGGATTCGGAGAGCGGCACCGCCATGACGCTGGGTCAGACCTATCTGACGACCGAAAGCGGTCCCGAATGCCTGTCCCGCCACAAACTTGATTTGATTGTCGGTTAGGGTAAAGGACTGATAGGAATGGGAGAACGGCGCGAAAGCGCGACGGGAAGGGGCCGCATGACGCAAATACTGTCACGACTGGCAGGAATGGCCTGCCTGTTGCTCCTCGTTGCGTCATGCACCGGAGCCGACAGCAGCTTCGGATTCGGCAAGAAACAGGACCAGTCGAACGCGGCCGGCAATGCCCAGTTCCCCTCCGTCGACGGAACGGCTCAGCCGGGCGGCGTCGCCCCGGCCGGACAGCCGGCCAACGGACAGGAAATCGCCCGCGTCTATTTCGCCCCGGTGGTCGGCGCGCCGGTTCAGCTTGTCGCCGCCCTGTCGAAGCGGCTGGGCGCCGTCGGCAGCGCCAATGGCGTCACCCTCGTGCCCCAGGGCACGCCCGGCATGACCAACGAGATCAAGGGCTACTTTTCCGCCTTCACCGAAAACGGCTCGACCTCGGTGATCCATGTCTGGGATGTCGTCTCGCCGAGCGGCCAGCGCGTCCACCGCATCCAGGGCCAGGAAGTCGTCCCCGGCGTGACCGCCGATCCATGGGCGTCCGTGACGCCGCAAACCATGGATTCGATCGCCGACAAGGCCATGAGTCAGTACATTCTGTGGCTCAGAAGCGCGCCCCCGGCCGCCCCGCAAAACCCCGCATGAACGGGCGGGAAACATTTCCCCCACAGTTTTGCGGTGCGAAACCGACGAGACGCCTTGAAAAGCAAGGCCATGACTGTAAAACCCGCGCCAAGTTATCCACAGCACGCACTGGCACGGCGCAATGAAACTGTTCTCCGGCAATTCCAATCGCCAACTCGCTGAGAATGTTGCCAAATATCTCGGGATAGGCGTCGGCCGGGCCACTGTCCGCCGTTTCGCGGACGAGGAAATCTTCGTCGAAATCCAGGAAAACGTGCGCGGCGAGGATGTCTTCATCCTGCAGTCGACCTCCTACCCGGCCAACGATCACCTGATGGAACTGCTCATCATGATCGATGCGTTCCGCCGGTCGTCGGCCCGCCGCATCACCGCGGTTCTCCCCTATTTCGGCTATGCCCGCCAGGATCGCCGCACCTCCGGGCGCACGCCGATCTCCGCCAAGCTGGTCGCAAACCTGATCACCCGCGCCGGTGCCGATCGCGTCCTGACGCTTGACCTGCATGCCGGCCAGATCCAGGGCTTCTTCGATATTCCGACCGACAATCTCTATGCCGTCCCTGTCATGGCGCGCGACATCCGCGCCCGCTACAAAAACCTGTCTTCCGTGATGGTCGTCTCGCCCGACGTCGGCGGCGTCGTGCGCGCCCGCGCGCTCTCCAAGCGTCTCGACGACACGCTGCTCGCCATCGTCGACAAGCGTCGCGAACGGCCCGGCGAATCCGAGGTGATGAACGTCATCGGCGACATCGCCGACAAGAACTGTTTCCTGATCGACGACATCATCGATTCGGGCGGCACGCTTTGCAACGCGGCCGACGCCCTGCTTGCCAAGGGCGCAAAAAGCGTCACCGCCTATATCACCCACGGCGTTCTGTCCGGTGGCGCGGTCAACCGCATCATGTCCTCGCAGCTCACCGAACTGGTGATCACCGACTCCATCCAGCCGTCCGCCTCCGTCGAATCCGCGCCAAACATCCGGGTGCTCTCGGTCACCGACCTGATCGGCGAAGCCATCGCCCGCACCTCGCACGAGCAATCGGTCTCCTCGCTCTTCGACTGATCAGAAGACCGCTTGTGCGGCGAGGCCGGCCAGCGCCGCCACCGCCAGCACCGCCAGCATGTTCGCCTTGAACCGGATAAGCGCCACGCCCGCGCCGAGCCCGATGGCAAGCGCTGCCATGTCCAGGTTGGCAAGCTCGGGTTGCGGCACGCTGAACGGGCCTGTCCGCGTTTCCTCATACGCGCCGAACAGCACGTGCAAGCCGAACCACAGCGCCAGGTTTGCGATAACGCCGACGACCGCCGCGGTGATCGTCGTGAGCCCGGCGGCGAGCCAGCGCACGTGGCGCAGTCGCTCCACATGGGGGGCGCCGGCGAATATCCAAAGGAAGCACGGCGCAAAGGTGAAGAAGGCGGCGATAAGCCCGCCTACGGGCCCGGCCGCGAGATAGCCGACGAAGACCAGAACCAGCACCAGCGGTCCCAGTGTCGTTTCGGCAAGGCCAAGGCCCGTCAGCATTTCGCCGGGCGTGAGCCAGCCATAGTGTTCCACCGCCTGCTGGCCGACATAGCTGAGCACGGCATAGGCGCCGCCGAAGGTCACCACTCAGCGGAAACGGCGCCTTCAGGAAGGCGATTGCGACGAATGCTGCGACCGCAACCATCACCATCGCCCGGCTCTTCAGCGCCCTTTTCGACACACCGACCAGCGCTCCGGCGACGACCGCCAGAACCGCTGCCTTGAGCCCGTAGAGCAGGCCGGTGACGGCCGGCACCTCGCCGAAGGAAACATATACCGCCGCCAGCGCCATCATCATCGCCAGCCCCGGCAGGATGAAAAGCAATCCGGCAACGATCCCGCCGCGCACACCATGCATCAGCCAGCCCGCATAGGTGGCCAGTTGCATCGCTTCGGGACCCGGCAGCAGCATGCAGAAGTTCAGCGCGTGCAGGAACTGCGGCTCCGTCAGCCACTTCTTTTCATCGACGAGGATGCGGTGCATGACCCCGATTTGCGCCGCTGGCCCGCCGAAGGACAGAAGGCCGATGCGTGCGAAAGTCTGCGCCACTTCGACGCCCGAGACCTCGCCGCGATCCGCTGTTGGGCGCGTCACTGCGCCTCTCCCGTCGCGAAAGGCTCCACCGGAAAGCCCGCATCGCGCCACCCTTCGAATCCGCCGGCAAGACAAAAGGCCTCCACGCCCTGGCCGCGCAAGCTCGCACATGCGCCCTGGCTGACCTCGTGTCCATGGACGCAGTAGACCACGACAATGCGGCCGGCCAGACCGTCGGCGGCTTCGCGGATATCTTGTGGCGGCACCCGGATCGCCGACGGAAGCACGAGACCGCTCTCCGCAAACGCCGCTTCCTTTCGAACGTCGACGACGACTGGCGGACTGGACCCGTCGAGCACGGATTTGAGTTCGGCTGCCGAAATTGAATTGCCCATTGTCCCTACTTCCCGTATCGCAACTCGAAACGGGGAACGGGGATGACTTGGGCACGATGCCTGTTGCGGGGCGTCATCCGGAGGGCCCCGAGAACTGACACTATTCGCGCGCAGGTCAGCTTGCAAGTCGGCCGCCGCCGGGCAGGATGCCACTTGTTGTGCGCCCGTGGCGCCGGAGGCAGGGCCTCGGCTTGCGCGGCCCCGAATGTTGCGCTATAGGCACGCCCATCCGCGCAAGACACCCTTGGAGGCTGCGCGGACGAAGCCGGGCGACCGGCTTTGGTTTTTCTGGGAACAGCAAAAACACTCCACATACGTCCTCGAAAGGAAACGCCATGAGCGAAGTTTACGTGCTCACGGCCGAGGCGCGCGAACGGGTCGGTAAGGGGTCCGCCCGGGCTATTCGGCGCAACGGCAATATTCCGGCTGTCATCTATGGTGACAACAAGCCCCCCATGTCCATCACGCTTCCCGCCAAGGAAGTGACGCTGAAGATTCACGGCGGCGGGTTCATGACCACGATCGCCGAGATCGAAATCGACGGCAAGAAGCACCGCGTGCTGCCGAAGTCCTACGACCTCGATCCGGTCAAGGATTTCGTGATCCACGTCGATTTCCTGCGTGTCTCCGCCAAGACCGAAGTAACCGTCAACATCCCGGTCCACTTCATCAATGAAGACAAGTGCCCGGGTATCCGCAAGGGCGGCGTGCTGAACACGGTACGCCACGAAGTCGAGGTTCACTGCCCGGCCGACGCGATCCCGGAATTCTTCACCGCTGACCTGGAAGGCCTTGAACTCGGCGACGCCATCAAGATCTCCTCCATCACGCTTCCGTCGAACGTCCACCCGACGATCACCGACCGCGACTTCACCATCGCGACGATCGCGACACCGGCCGGCCTGAAGAGCGACCAGGACGAGGAAGCCGAAGAGGCAGCGGCCGACGAGGTCGAAGTCATCGGCGAAGAAGAAGAAACAACCGAAGCGGAAGGCGGCGAGGAGTAACGCCCGCCCCGGCGTATTGGAGACGGCAGCGCCATGCTTGTCATTGCAGGCCTCGGCAATCCCGGTCCGAAATACGCCGCCAACCGCCACAATATCGGCTTCATGGCGGCGGACGCGATCGTCCGCCGCCATTCTTCTTTCGGCCCCTGGCAGAACAAGTTCAACGCCGAGATCTCGGAAGGCCGGCTCGAGGGCGACAAGGTTCTCGTCATCAAGCCGCTGACCTTCATGAACAATTCCGGCCAGGCTGTCGGCGAGGCGTTGCGGTTCTACAAGCTCGGCCCGCAGGATCTGATCGTCCTCTATGACGAGCTCGACCTCGCCCCCGGCAAGGTTCGCATCAAGACCGGCGGCGGCTCCGGCGGCCATAACGGCATCAAGTCGATCGACGCCCATTGCGGCAAGGACTATCGCCGCGTCCGGCTCGGCATCGGCCATCCCGGCGCCAAGGAGCGCGTCCACGGCCATGTGCTGGGCGATTTCGCCAAGGCCGACCAGACCTGGCTGGATCCGCTTCTCGACACGATCGCCGACAATGCCGGACTGCTGGCCAAGGGCGAGGATTCGTCCTTCATGAACAAGATCGCGCTTGCCGTTGGAGAAACCGACATGGCCGCCTCGAAGAAGAAGCCCGCCGCCATTCCCGCGCCTGTGCGCAAACAGCAGAGCCATATCCGCCAGGCCCGCCAAGGCGGCCCGCAGGTCCCGACAAGCGGACCGATGGCGGAGATGCTGAAAAAGCTACTCGGAAAAAAGGACTGACCTTATGGGTTTCAAATGCGGCATCGTCGGCCTGCCCAATGTCGGCAAGTCGACGCTCTTCAACGCGCTGACCAGGACGGCGGCGGCCCAGGCTGCCAACTATCCCTTCTGCACGATCGAGCCGAACACCGGCGAGGTCGCGGTGCCGGACGAGCGCCTGAAGAAGATCGCGGCGGCCGCCGGCTCTAAGGAAATCATCCCGACCCGCATCAACTTCGTCGACATCGCAGGCCTCGTGCGCGGCGCCTCGAAGGGCGAAGGCCTAGGCAACCAGTTCCTCGCCAATATCCGCGAGGTCGACGCCATCGTGCATGTCCTGCGCTGCTTCGAGGATGACGACATCACCCATGTCGAGGGCCGCATCGATCCCGTCGACGATGCCGAGACCGTCGAGACCGAACTGATGCTCGCCGACCTCGAAAGCCTGGAACGCCGCATCGTCCAGATCCGCAAGCGCGCCACCGGTAAGGACAAGGAAGCCCAGACCATCCTCCCCGTGATGGAGCAGGCGCTGGCGCTGCTGCAGGATTCCAAGCCCGTCCGCGTGATGCTCGACGGCATCGCGGCGGAAGACCTCGTGATCCTCAAGAGCCTGAACCTGCTGACCTCCAAGCCGGTCCTGTATGTCTGCAATGTCGCGGAAGCCGACGCCGCGACCGGCAACGCCCATTCCGCCGCCGTAGAGAAGATGGCCGCCGAACAGGGCGCGCGCACCGTCGTCATCTCCGCCGCGATCGAGGCCGAGATCGCCCAGCTCGAGGACGAGGAAGCCCGCGAATATATGGAGGCTATGGGCCTCGAGGAACCCGGCCTCGACCGGCTGATCCGCGAAGGCTACGCGCTCCTGAACCTGCTGACCTTCTTCACCGCCGGCCCGAAGGAGACCCGCGCCTGGACCGTCCGCAAGGGGTCCAGGGCGCCGCAGGCCGCCGGCGAAATCCACACCGATTTCGAGAAGGGCTTCATCCGCGCCCAGACCATCGCCTATGACGACTATGTCACGCTCGGCGGCGAGGTCGCGGCCAAGGAGGCCGGCAAGGCGCGCGACGAAGGCAAGGAATACGTCGTCCATGACGGCGACGTGATGCTGTTCAAGTTCAACGTCTAGGCATCCCTGCCGGTTCAGGCCGGCGGCAGGCACACGCCCTCGTAACCGCGCCCGATGGTGGTTCCCATGCGCGACGGCCGCGCCGGCGGCGGGCAGGCGACGATGGTGAGGCCATCCAGGTTCGTTGGCAGCGCGGACAGCGTCGCGTCGGCAGGATCGAACCGCGCGGTCTGGCCCGGCTCGATGATCGCGGTCTGGGCGCAGGGCACGGGATTGATCTCCCCCGGCAGGCACAGGCCCACGACGATCGGCTCGTCGCAGCTGTTGGCGACCTCGCGCGGCTGCACCTGTCCCGTCATGCCGCGCGTGCAATGGTTGACGTCAGTCCGCAGCGAGAGGCGCGAATAGTTGCCCGTTGCAAGATAGAGGACCGGCGGCAGGAGGACAGCGAATGCCGCCGCCGCCAGCAAGCCGCCCCAGAAGGGCACCGCCGGCGGCCGGCCCCGCCGATGGGTGGCGAGAAGCACCAGAAACAGAACCCATGATCCGAACAGAATCTGATCGAAGGTGATAACCGGCAAGGCCGGCAGTCCCGGCACGGCGCGCCACGCCTCTGCCCCGAGCCGGAGCGCCCACGGGATGGCGTAGGCGGCGACAACGCCGATCACGACCAGCTTCCAGGCCGCCAGCCGCGGCTTGCCGGCGCGAAGGCGCAGCAGCGCCACGAGCGCGACCGTCAGGATGCCGCTGAAGAATGAGCCGGGAAGAAATTCTGGCATAGGCGTCCGGTTGCTTGCAGGAAAACCGACGCTAGGCGGCGGTCGGAGCATTGTCCAGACAGGGCGTTGCCCGTCGGTTTCCTTCTGCAGTTTTCCCGGCAACGCTCTGGCGCCGTGGCCGAACGGTGCTACCATCGCCGCATGGCATTCGATTTCATCTTCATGCTGACGGAAGACGATCGCACGATTCCGGACGCCCGTGCGCGGCTTCAGGACGTGCTGGCTGGTGGCGCCCGCCATATCGGCTTCAAGGATGTCGGCCTGCCCTTGGAGGATCTGAAGGGACTGGCTTCGGAAATCCGCGCCGCCGGCGGCCGCGCCTATCTGGAAGTGGTCAGCCTCGACGCCGAGAGCGAATTGCGCTCGGCCCGCGCGGCGATCGATCTGGAGGTCGACTGCCTGCTCGGCGGCACCCGCGCCGAAACGGTCGCGCCGATGCTGCGCGCCCATCCGGTGCGCTATTTTCCCTTTCCCGGCGAGATCGTCTCCCATCCGAGCATTCTGAAGGGAACCGTCGAGTCCATCGCCGACAGCGCCCGGCGCCTCGCCGACCTCGAAACCGTGCATGGCCTCGATCTCCTCGCCTATCGCTTCGACGGCGACGTGCCGGCGCTGATGAAGGCGGTCTGCGCCGCGACGGAAAAACCGGTCATCGTCGCGGGCTCGATCGACACCGAGGACCGCATCCTCGCAGTCGCGGAAGCAGGCGCAGCCGGATTCACGGTCGGTACAGCCGCCTTTCGCGGCGCTTTTCCGGCGACCGGCGAAGGGCTGGTGGCGCAGGTTCAGTCGATCCTCGCCATGACCGGGCGCGCCCGTCAGCGTTCATCCGCGCCGCGCAAGATCGCGCTCGTCGCCCACAACAATCGCAAGGCCCAGCTTCTCGCCTGGGTGCGCCGGCACCGCGATACGCTCGCCCGCCATTCCATCGTTTCCACCGGCGGAACCGGCACCATGATCGGCAAGGAAGAGCCGATGCTCTCGATCCGCCGCCTTCAGCGCGGCTCACATGGCGGCGACCAGCAGCTCGGTGCGCTGGTCGCGACCGGCGAACTGGACGCCGTCATCTTTTTCGCCGACCCGCACGGGCCGGCCTCGCTCGATTTCGACCTGCTGGCACTAATGCGCCTTGCGATCCAGCATGACATCCCGATCGCCTGCAGCCCGGCGGCGGCAGACCTTTTCGTCGCCGCCAGTCTCTGATTTCGCGCCCTGTCAGGCCTTCCTGGTGCCGCAGGTGTTGATGCCGAACGGCATATACGCCGGGCACCAGCCGATCACGGCGGTCGCCAAGAGCACGATACCGACGATCAGCGCCACCCAGCCAAGAGCGCCCGTCACCGTGCCCATGAAGTAGAGCGCCAGCAGGATGATCCCGACGATGGCGCGAATGCCGCGGTCCATGCCGCCCATATTGTTCTTGAACATGTCCCTGTCCTTTCGATGGTGTTTCGATGAGGACAGGATAGCAGATCGGCCAACCGCTTCAGTGACCATGTCACCGAAACCGGCATTCTCCTGCGCGGCCTTACTCGCCAATTTCGGCGGCGAGCTTTCCGATCTCATGCTGCGCGAAGACCCGGACACCCGCGCGCCGGAGGACCGTCGCGACAACACCGCCGCCGGCACGACGCGTCCCGTCATGCGCTCCGCTATAAATGAAGCTTGATCCGCAGGACGGGCTGCCATCCGTGAGCAGCGCGTAACGGCAATTTTCAGCCATTGCCGTATCCAGTGCGATCTGCGCTCCGTGCAGGAATGTCTCGGTCACGTCGGCTTGCGTATCTTCGAGAATCCGTGCCTGTCCGTCGACGACATCGCTTCCATCGAAACCGCTCTCGATTTCCGCCGGCCGGCGCGGCGTCGCGAAACCGGCGGCAACCTCCGGGCACAGTGGCACGATCATGCCCCGCGCGTTCCAGCGACGGAGAAGATCGCTGTGCAACGTCAGCGCCCGCCCGTTGTAGCGGACGGGCTGGCCGAGCAAACAGGCGCTGACCAGAATCTTTATCGTCATGATAGCATTGAAACCAGACTCGGCCGGATCGCGCTAGGGCGCGTTTGCGATGCGTTGCAAGTCGTTCCGCGCAACGATCCGCACGATCCCGCGATCGAGCGCAACGATCCCTCGCCCGGACAGGGCTTCCAGGCGGCGCGAGACGACCTCCCGCGCCGAGCCGATCGCCGAGGCGATCTCGGCATGCGTCGCCTTCACCAGCCCCTCCCCGTCCGCCTGGGCGAGAAGCCACTGCGCCAGCCGCAGTTCCACCTTCACGAAGGCGACCATCTCCAGCAGATGCGTCATTTCGCCGAGCCGGTCGCCAAAGGCCTTGAAGACGAAGCGGCGGAAATCGTCCGACTCGCGCACCAGCCGGTCGAATGTCGCGGGAGGCACGACCACCGCGACCACGTCGCTCTCCGTGATCGCCTCGCCGCTATAGGGCTGCGATCCCAGCATGCCGAGCGTCGTCTGCACGCAGGTCTGTCCGGGATCGATGGAGTAGAGCAGCAATTCGCGCCCCGTCCGGCTGTTGAGATAGACGTTGACCCGCCCGGAGATGGTCAGGACGAAGCCGAACGGCACGTCGCCGGGTCTGAACAGGACCGATCCGGCCGGGATCAGCTGCGGCTTGAGCGGCGCCAGCGCGCCGCGCGACACGGTGTCGAGAATGGCGGCATAGGGCGTGCCGGTAATCCAGGATGTCAAATTCGCCTCGCCCTTTCCTCCCGCGGCCCCGCCAGGGGCAGAGCATCAGTCCCCTTCGAACTCGATCAGCGTGCGCACCGGCACGCCGAGCGCCTCGATCTTCTTTCGTCCGCCGAGGTCCGGCAGATCGACGATGAAACAGGCCGCCACGACTTCCGCGCCCATCTGCTGCAGCAGCTTCACCGCGCCTTCCGCCGTGCCGCCGGTGGCGATCAGGTCGTCGACAAGGATGACGCGCTCGCCGGTCTTCACTGCGTCCTTGTGCATCTCCATCTCGTCGATGCCATATTCCAGACTGTAGGCGATGCGCACCGTCTCGTAAGGCAGCTTGCCCTTCTTGCGGATCGGCACGAAACCGGCTGACAGCTGGTGCGACATCGCCCCTCCAAGGATGAAGCCGCGCGCCTCGACGCCGGCGATCTTGTCGATCTTGGTGCCGGCATAGGGATGCACCAGCTCGTCGATCGAGCGGCGAAAGGCGCGCGCGTCGCCCAGCAGGGTCGTGATGTCGCGGAACATGACCCCCGGCTTCGGATAGTCGGGAATGGTTCGGATCGATGCCTCGAGAGTGTCGCGCAAGCTCATGGTCTGCCTTTCCGCCCGCCCTGAACAGGGCGGATCATGTCGCTATCGGGGTCAAAAGAAGAGGGCGCGAAAGCGCCCTTTCCAGGATTGCATCGGTGTAAGGTCGGTCAGTGCTCGACGCGCGACCAGACCTGCTTCTTGGCGAGATACAGGAACACCGAGAACAGCACGAGGAAGACCATCACGCGGAAGCCCATTTCCTTGCGCTCGGTCAGGTGCGGCTCGGCCGCCCACATCTGGAAGGCCGCGACGTCACGCGCTTCCTGCTCGATGGTCGCCGGCGTGCCGTCGTCATAGGTGACGTCCTCGCCATAGAGCGGCTGAGCCATCGCCAGCGACACGCCCGCCGCGAAATGCGGATTGTAGTGCGTACCCTCGGGCACAACGATATGCGCCGGCGGCTCTTCGCCATAGCCGATCAGCAGCGAGTAGATATAGTCCGGCCCGCCTTCCTGGTACTGAGTGAACACATCGAAGATGAAGCGCGGGAAACCGCGTTCCACGCCGCGTGCCTTGGCGATCAGCGAGAAGTCCGGCGGAACCGCGCCGCCATTGGCGACCTTGGCCTGCTCCGCATTCTCGTAGGGGCTCGGGAAGTAGTCGGTCGGAAGCCCGGCGCGGGTGAACATCTCGCCATCCGCATTCGGACCGTCCTGGACCTCGTAATTGGCGGCGAACGCCTTCACCTGCTCTTCGGAGTAGCCGAGGTCCGCGAGGTCGCGGAACGCGACGCGGTTGAGCGAATGGCACGCCGCGCAGACTTCCGTGTAGACCTTCAGGCCGCGCTGCAGCTGGGCCTTGTCGTATTTCCCGAAGGGACCGGCAAAGCTCCAGTCCTGCTCGACCGGATGCTTCAGCGGGTAGTGGACGGTACCCGCTTCGGCCGCGCCGCCTTCCTCCGCCGCATTGGCGCCGGGCAGGACGAGCGTCATGGCGAGAGCCGCGGCGCCGATCGTGGCAATGATGTGTTTCATTGTTTTATTCCCGTAATTTTGCGCCACGCGGCTCACCCTCTGACTTCCGGCGAAGCGGCCGCGCCGCTTCCTGCCTGCTGGGCGCCGCTTTTCTTGCTACGCGCCAGCACGGCTTCGGTGATCGAATTCGGCATTCTGCGCGGTGTTTCGATCAGGCCGAGAACCGGCAGGATGATGAGGAAGAAAGCGAAGTAGTAGAGCGTCGCGATCTGCGCCAGCGAGGTGTAAAGGCCCTCCGCCGGCTTCGACCCGAGCCATCCCAGGAAGATCGCGTCGGCCACGAAGATCCAGAAGAACAGCTTGTACCAGGGACGGTAGACCGCCGAACGCACCTTCGACGTGTCGAGCCACGGCATGATGAACAGCAGCGCGATCGAGCCGAACATCACGAGGACGCCACCGAGCTTGGAGTCGATCGGGCCGATATTGAAGGTGATGGCGCGCAGCATCGCGTAGAAAGGCAGGAAGTACCATTCGGGAACGATATGCGCGGGCGTCACCAGCGGATCGGCTTCGATATAGTTGTCCGGGTGGCCGAGGAAGTTCGGCATGTAGAAGATGAAATAGGCGAACACGGCGAAGAAGACCATCATCGCGAACGCGTCCTTGATGGTCGCGTAGGGCGTGAAGGCCACCGTGTCGGTCTTCGATTTCACCTCGATCCCGGTCGGGTTCGTCTGGCCGGTCACGTGCAGCGCCCACACATGCAGGACAACGACGCCCGCGATCATGAAGGGCAGCAGGTAATGCAGCGAGAAGAAGCGGTTCAGCGTCGGATCGCCCACCGCATAGCCGCCGAGAAGCAGCTGCTGCACCCACTCGCCGACCAGCGGGAAGGCGGTGAAGAAGCCGGTGATCACGGTCGCGCCCCAGAAGGACATCTGGCCCCAGGGCAGCACATAGCCCATGAAGCCTGTCGCCATCATCAGCAGATAAATGATGCAGCCGAGGATCCAGAGCAGTTCGCGCGGTGCCTTGTAGGAGCCGTAATACATGCCGCGGAACATGTGCAGATAGACCGCGACGAAGAAGAAGGATGCGCCATTGGAGTGCATGTAGCGCAGCAGCCAACCATGGTTCACGTCGCGCATGATGTTCTCGACGCTGGTGAAGGCCAGGCCGGTCGAGGCGACATAATGCATCGCCAGCACGACGCCGGTCAGAATCTGCGAAACCAGCATCAGGGAAAGGATGCCGCCAAACGTATAGGCGTAGTTCAGGTTGCGCGGCACCGGATAGGCGACGAAGGAATCGTACATCATCCGCGGCAGCGGCATGCGGGCGTCGATCCATTTGCCGATGCCGGAGGTCGGCGTGTAGGTGCCGTGTGCTTCGTGAGTGCTCATGCTCGGGCTCCTAAACGGTATCTGTGCCGATGGTCAGCGTCGATGCGTCTGCGAAGACGTGCGGCGGCTGTGGCAGGTTGATCGGCGCGGGGCCGCGCAGGATACGACCGGTGAAATCGAACACCGAGCCGTGGCAGGGGCAGTTCCAGCCATCGGCGCCCGAGTCGACGACCTTGGGAATGCAGCCCAGATGCGTGCAGTTCGCCGCGACGACGACCCAGTCCTTCGTGGCTTCGTCGGCCGGGCCGCCAATGCGGGGCGCAGCCGGAGCCGGATCCTTCAGTTCGTTCTCGGGCAGTTCGGTGACCGCTCCGATCTCGGCTTCGGTGAGGCGGCGCACGAAATAGGGCTTGCCGCGCCATGTCACGATGATGGCCGCGCCCGGTTCGATCGACGATACGTCGATATCGACCGGCTGGCCGGCGGCACGAACGGCGGCGTCCGGGCGCATCTGGTCGATGAATGGCCAGGCAAGACCTGCCACGCCGACCACACCGAGCATGCCGGAGGCGACATAGATAAAGTCGCGGCGCGTTGTCTCATCAGCGGTGATTGTTTCTTCGCTCACAGGAGCATTCCTTTCCGGTACAGTCACTGTGTCTGCGGGCGGTCAGGAACAGGCACAGGCAAGTGCCCGCGCCCGCAGCCACGTCCCCCGCGATCCCTTATTTCGGAAGTCCGCGCTTGTCCAGTCTCGACCAAGGGATGACGGCAACTTGTCGCGCTGAAAATGCGTGGAAATTCTATACTATTCCGCCGCCTCGCCGAGCGCGAGGAATCCGCCGGACTGACGTGTCCACAACCGGGCATAGAGGCCGTTCGGTTTCTTCACCAGTTCTCCGTGGGTTCCCGTCTCGACGACTTTGCCCCGATCCATGATGATCAGCCGGTCCATTGCGGCGATGGTCGACAGGCGGTGGGCGATGGCGATGACTGTCTTGCCGGCCATAAGCCCCTGCAGATTCTCCTGGATCGCCGCCTCGATGTCCGAATCGAGCGCCGAGGTCGCCTCGTCGAGAATCAGCACCGGCGCGTCCTTCAGCATGACGCGGGCGATCGCCACGCGCTGGCGCTGGCCGCCGGAAAGTTTGATGCCGCGCTCGCCGACATGCGCCTCGTAGCCGTGCCGTCCACGTGGATCCTCGACCGCGTTGATGAAGTCATGCGCATGCGCCTTCTTCGCCGCTTCGACGACCTGCTCCATGGTCGCGTCCGGCCGGCCATAGGCGATGTTGTCGCGCAGCGACCGGTGCATCAGCGACGGCTCCTGGCTGACCACGCCGAACTGGTCGCGCAGCGAGGCCTGTGTCACGTCGCGAATATCGTGGCCGTCGAGCAGGATGCGCCCGCCTTCCACATCGAACAGCCTGAGCAGCAGATTGACGAAGGTCGACTTGCCGGCGCCCGACGGACCGACCAGCCCGACCCGCTCGCCCGGCGCGATCTCGATATCGAGCCCCTCGAACAATTCGCCATTCTTCTTGCCGTAGCGAAACACGACGTGGTCGAAGCGGATATGGCCGGAGACGCGCGGTATCGCCGCCGCATCCTCGCGGTCGCGAATCGCCGGCTCCACCGAAATCGTCTCGGTTGCGTCCTGCACGGTCGAATAGGCGCGGATCAGCCCGTTGATGTTGAACATCATCCAGCCCGACATCTGGTTGAGCCGGAAGACGAGCCCCATCGTCGCGGCAATCGCACCGGTCGAGGCGGACCCGTTCATCCACGCCATGACGGCCAGCGCGCCGATCGCCGTCATCATGATGCCGTTCAGCATCGCCACCGAGGCGCGCACCGTCGTGATCATCCGCGTCAGATGGGTGACCGCGCTCAAATAATTGGTCAACGCCTGGCGGATGCCGCCATGCTCGCGCTGTCCGCTGTCGAAAAGCTTCACCGACAGGATGTTTGTGAAGATGTCGACCAGCCGCCCGTTCAATACGGCGCGCTCATTGGCGTTTTCCTTGCCTGCGCGCCGGAGCCGCGGCAGCAGGAAGCGGATGATCAGCGCATAGCCCGCCCCCCAGACGGCGACGACCGCGCCCATGCGCCAGTCGAGCGTCGAGAGGATCGTCGTCGTCAGCACGACAAAGGTCAGGAACGACCACAACGCCTGCAGCGAGGTGACGATGAAATCGCCCGTCGATTCGCCCGCCTGCATGATCTTGGTGGCGATCCGCCCGGCGAAATCGTTCTGGTAGAACGTATAGGGTTGCTCGATCACGCGGCGGAACGATTGCCAGCGGATCATCGTGTAGAAACGCGGCACGATCACTTGCTGCTCGATCACCGCCGCGCCGACCATCACGATGGCGCGGATGACGAGCAACAGAACCGCCAGCCCGACGAGCTGGTGCCAGTGATCGGCGATCAGCGTCGCCGGGGTGGAACTTTCGAGGATGTCGATCAGCCAGCCGACCGACCAGTAGAGCACCGCATCAATGGTGCCGACCATCCCGCCGACGATCAGCAGGAGGATGAAAGGCCAGCGCGCCTGTTTCGCGAAATAGAGGATAAAGCCCCAAGCCGTCTTCGGCAGGATCGCCCGGTCGGTGTCCGAAAACGGCTCGACGAAGCGTTCCACCCGGTTCCAGACCGGGTGGTCCATATTCCGATAGTGCGTTTCCGGCTCCTGTCCGGGCCTGAAGCGAGAGCTCATTCCGCTGCGACTGCCTCCCCGGCATCGATGAAACCGCCGGACTGGCGCGCCCAGAGCTGGGCGTAGAGCCCGTCCGACTCGGCGAGTTGGGCATGGGTACCTTCCTCGACGATCGCGCCCTTGTCGAGCACGACCAGCCGGTCGAGCGAAGAGATCGTCGACAGCCGATGCGCGATGGCGATCACGGTCTTGCCCTCCATCAGCGCATTGAGGTTCTCCTGGATCGCCGCCTCGACTTCCGAATCGAGCGCCGAGGTCGCCTCGTCCAGCACAAGGATCGGCGCGTTCTTCAGGAACACGCGCGCGATCGCGATGCGCTGGCGCTGGCCGCCCGACAGTTTCACGCCGCGTTCGCCGACATGCGCGTCATAGCCGGTGCGCCCCTGGAGATCGACGAGACCGAGGATATAGTCATGCGCGTTGGCGCGCTTGGCCGCCGCGATGATGTCCGCCTCGCTCGCATCCGGCTTGCCGTAAGCGATGTTGTCGCGCACGGACCGGTGCAAGAGCGACGTGTCCTGCGTGACGACGCCGATCTGCGAGCGCAGCGAATCCTGCGTGACGGAGGCGATGTCCTGTCCGTCGATCAGGATGCGCCCGCCCTCGAGATCGTAGAGCCGCAGCAGCACATTCATCAGCGTCGACTTGCCCGCGCCGGAACGTCCGACGAGACCGACCTTCTCGCCCGGCGCCACCGTCAGGCTCAGATCCTCGATCACGCCGCCCTCCTTGCCGTAATGGAAGCGGATGTTCTGGAACTCGATCTTGCCGTCGGGAACAGTCAGCGTCCCGGCATTCGGCGCATCGCGCACGGCGCGCGGCCGCGCGATGGTGCCCATGCCGTCGATCGCCATGCCGATATGCTCGAACAGCCCGGCCAGTTCCCACAGGACCCAGTGCGCCATGCCTTCTAGCCGCAGCACCAGCCCGACCGCCACGGCGATCGCGCCGATGCTCGCCGAACCGGCGGTCCACGACCAGATGCCGATCGCGCCGACCACGAAGAGAAGCACCGAGTTCGACGTATCGAGGCCGAAATTCAGCTTCGTCGTCAGCCGCATCTGCGGATGCACGGTCTTCAGGAAGTCGTCCATCGCCTCGCGCGCATAGGCTTCCTCGCGGCCCGAATGGGCAAACAGCTTTACCGTCATGATGTTGGTGTAGCTGTCCACCACCCGGCCCGTCATGGTCGAGCGCGCATTCGACTGCTCTTCCGAGATCCGCCGCATCCGCGGCAGGAAGTAGCGCAGCATGCCGGCATAGAAGACCAGCCAGACGAGGAACGGTATCATCAGCCGGACATCCAGCGCCGCGACCAGCACCAGCGTGCCGACGAAATAGACGACGACATAGATGAGGACGTCGAGGATCTTCACCACGGTCTCGCGCACGCCGAGCGCCGTCTGCATCATCTTCGTCGCCACCCGGCCGGCAAACTCGTCCTGGTAGAAACCGAAGCTCTGGCCGAGCAGGTATCGATGCACCTTCCAGCGGATCAGCATCGGGTAATTGCCGAAGATCGTCTGGTGCATCACCATCGTGTGGATCAGCGAAAGCCCGGGCAGCAGCACGAGAATGACGAAACCCATCCCGGCGAGCGTCCAGCCTTCGTCGGCAAGGAAGGTCGCGCGGTCGGCGTCGGCCAGCCAGTCGATGATATTGCCGAGGAAGCCGAACAGCGCCACCTGCAGCGCCGAGATTGCCGCGATCAGCACCGACGTGATGGCCAGCCAGGGCCATATGCCCTTCGTATAGTGCCAACAGAAGGCGAACAGGGTCGTCGGAGGCTGCTCGGGCGCCTCCGCGGGAAAGGGATCGATACGTTTTTCAAACCACGAAAGCATGGCGAACCTCTTGGCGGTCAATATGGTGTCCGATCGGGGATCGGCGAGATGACGAAATGCGCTGCGGCGCGAAGCGAATGGACGGATCCGGGTCCGGCACGGCCGGAAATGCGGATGCGACAACAATGAACTCAGGCGAAAGGAACATGACCGAAATCCGTCTTGGAAAAACCAAAACCGGCGGTCACGAGGAAAAGACTGGGTTTATTCGAACCGCTGGTGTGTCAGGCGAGAACTGGGAAATCCGCTCGTGGGAGCAGCAGAACGCCTGCGGGGAGCGCGACGCGCATCGGAATGCAAATGACTTCCATTGTCGCCTCCTTGGATTGCGGTTGACCCGGGCTTCATATACCGACCCGTCCGCCGGGACTAGTGCCAATCGGCCACAGTTGAACTCTCCTGCCATGAACTGACGCTGCCGTGACGGAACCGAATACCCTCGAAATCGCGCTCTATCAGCCTGATATACCAGGGAATACCGGCACGATCCTGCGTCTTGCCGCCTGTCTCGGCGCGGTGGTGCATGTCATCGAGCCGGCCGGCTTCGACCTCTCCGACCGCGCCCTGAAACGCGCCGGCATGGACTATCTGGAGATGGCGGCCCTGCGCCGCCATGTCAGCTGGCGCGAATTCGAGGCCTGGCGCAAGGCAGGGGAAAAACGCCTCGTCCTCCTGAGCACCAAGGCCGAAACGCCCTACACCGGGCACACCTTCGCGACCGGCGATATCCTCCTTTTCGGCCGCGAATCCGCCGGCGTCCCCGACGATGTCCACGAGGCCGTCGAGACGCGCCTGACCATCCCGATGGCGGCCGGCGCGCGCTCGATCAACCTGGCCCTGTCCGTCGCCATGGTCGCCGGCGAGGCCATGCGGCAGCTAGTCTGGCGGCCCTGACCCGGTCAGGCCGGGCGCGGCTTCTGCTTGCGCCGCCGCATGGCCAGCCCGTCGCGCATGTTGAGCGCCAGCAGCACGATATTCGACGCGCCGGCGACCAGTTCGATCCCTTGGACGACCATGAAGGACGTGTCGAAATCGCCCTGCCCCGCTTTCATGGCAAGAAAAACCGCGCTTGGCACCAGCACGAGGATGCCCGTCGCCGCGATGATCTTCATGCGCGTCTTCTTGGCGTTGACGACAGGGCTCCTCCAATTTCCGCCAAGCGAGAAGCCCGTGCCGCCGGCCGCCGCCATGGCGGGAACCAATACGGCCAGCCCGTAGAGAACGCCCGTCTTCGCGGCGGCGATCTCACCTGGTCCGCCGAACATTTCGGCCAACACGGTCGAGATCCAGAATGTTGCGATGGTCGCGAGCGCCAAGGCACCCGAAATGGCATGGATACGTAGTTTCATGATAGTCTCCTATTTGCATAGCATGCTATATAAATAGGTTTGTATAGCTCGCTATGCAATGCTATTTCGACATATGGATTTCAAAAAAGCCGAATCGGCCGGCTATCTGGCCAACCACATGGCGCGCCTCTTCGCCAATGCGCTGCACGAACGCATCCGTCCGCTCGGCCTCGCCCCTGCGCAATTCATGACGCTTCTGGAACTGTGGGAGGAGGATGGCCTGACCCAGAAAGACCTCGTCCGCCGCCTCGACATCGAACAGGCGACCATGGCCAATACGCTCAAACGCATGGAACGCGACGGCCTGATCCACCGCCAGGAAAACCCGACGGACCGCCGCGCCCAGCTCATCCGCCTCACCGACAAGGCCCGCTCCCTGCAAGACGACGCGACAGCCGCCGCCAACGAGGTCAACGGGATCGCGCTGTCAGGCCTGTCGGCCGAGGAACGCCGCGAATTGATTAGAATGATGGCGCGGGTGATCGCAGCGTTGTCGGGCTAGCGACGATTTTCTGTCTGACGCGAGGCAGATAACCACCAAACCGGTGAACAACCATTCGCTTGTGCCGCGGAGACCGCATAATAGCCCAGGCGCATGCAACGACTGCCATGCCCCCATCCCGGTCGGGTATCTTGCCGTCACACCTAACCACAAGCAGACACCCGTTAGAGCGAACTGATCACATGTGGTGGGCGGCGAAATATCAATCGCAATGTCTCTGCTTCAGAGCGTGCTGGCCTTCGGGTTGTCGCTCATGAGCAGGTGCGCCATCGCTTCGGTAATGGTGAGGTCGTCATAGGGCTTGGAGAAGAAGCGGCTTCCGGCCGGCAACATGCTTTCTTCGACGATGGCTGCACCGGATGCGACGATCAGTTTCACGGGTGGCCATCGATCGCGGATATAGTGAGACAGCTTGATACCGTCCATCGTCCCTGGCATCTGCACATCGGTGAACACGAGGTCAATGTCATCCCGCGTTTCGAGGATGCGGATTGCCTCGTCCGCATCGCCAGCTTCCAGCGCTTCATAGCCTGCCGAGAGGACGAGATCGACTGCGCTCATGCGTATTATCGGACTATCCTCCACGATCAGGACGACCGGTTTCCGGTTCTTCATTGTTCACTCGCTCTATGAGAATGGCTGCAGCATTGCAGCCCTTGGCGCTTCAGGGACCGAATTGGTCCTTAAGCTGCCGGCGAAAACTCGGTCTGCAGTCTGGCCGTTTCCCTATGGCGGATCGTTATCACCGTACCAGGCTCGGCGTCGCTCAGTGTCAGTTCGCCTTCGAGGTTCCTGACGAGGGCTTCCACGATGCCGGTCCCCAATCCTGCCTTTGGCGCATCGCTCCCGAAGGGCATTCCAATGCCGTCGTCAGAAATGGAGAGGGTCCAGTCTTTGCCCGAGGATCGATAGTCGACCTCGATCGTCCCGTTCCGCTCGTCGCTAAAGGCATGCTTGAGAGCGTTGATCACGAGTTCGGTAACGATGAGACCCAGGCTGATGGAAACGTCCGCCTGGACGGCGCTGTCATCGACCCTCAGCTTGATCGACAGCCGCTCCGGATCAGCGATCATCGATGCACCGAGACTTTGGCAAAGCTGCGTGAAATAGGGGCGCAGTTCAACGCTGCCGCCGGCAGACGTGGAGAGCTGCCGTTGCAGTGCTGCAATCGACATGATGCGATGACGGGCATCATGGAGATGACCGCGGACTTCTTCCGACTGAACGCGGCGCGCACTCTGCATCAACACGCTGGCAATGATCTGCAAGCTGTTGGCAACCCTGTGCTGGATCTCCTGCAGAAGGATGGCCTTGTCGCGCACCAGATCATCTTTCAGACGAGCCTCTTCGCGCATGTCCGTCACGTCAGTTATGGCGAGAAGCAGGCGGATATGATCGAGGTCACCGTCGTCAAGCGTCCGTGCATTGACGACCAATTGCCGCGTTTTCCGCTCTGGTCTCTTGAGGTCTATCTCGTAGGCATCGATACTCGCGCTGCCGGTGGCTGTCGCCATCAACAGTGACTGTAGCCTGGGCAATGCCCACTCTCCCTCACCGAGTTCGTCGAGGCGCTTGCCGGTGACGGAGGCCGGGTCAATCTCGAATGCCCGGCAGAAGGATGCGCTCACCGCGATGATCTTCAGATCATCAGACAGGAACACGAGCGGTTCGTTGGAGGACAGGACAACGGCAAGTGTGCTTGCCGCTTCGAAATGCACTTTCTGTGTCTGTGACATAAAAGGCCCTCAAGGGCCGGAGACTCACGGCGCAAGTCATCGCTCGGCTGGAGTGCCGGGCACGGGCTGAAAGCCGTGTGCGGCAGGACTACTGTAACACATCTTGTCCGTAGGCCCGCATCAATTGTGCCGGTCAGGCTTGAGTGTGTTCGGAGAAGATGTGGAACGGTTCGTCGGGGCGTTCACGGCGCGGACGATATTGTGAGCCAAGGTCTCCAATCGATCGATGGCGGACTTCGGGAAGCCTTGGTCCTCGGCCGCTTTCGCCCATGGCGTCCGGAAAGCAGACAATCCGCTTCCGGCCCCAAAGCTGTCTGTCGGCAACGCGCCCCCAACCCGGTCGTCGAGGCAAACTCCGCCGTTGCCCAATAGCGGACCTTCGGCTCATGCAGCCAGCGTCGTCTTCGCGCCGCCGGGCCGCGCATTTGCTCCGAGTCCATCGGTTCTCGTAACCGGTCGTTCGCTGCAATCAGACCGCCGGCGCTCAGCCGCCGGATGAGGTCTGCTTTGCGAATGCGAGAATCGTCTCCACCACGCGGTCGGCGACTTCGATGTGCCCATGCGCCAGTGTCCGCTCGCGGATTCTTGCCGATCGCTCGAATGGCAAGCGCACTGGCGTTCCCGGAACGAGTGGCCGCGTCTGGCGAATCTGCTCGGCATAGGCGGACACCGAACGTCGGAATTCATCCGCGGAGCCGAACAACGCCGGATCGATCGCCATGATGAGATACCCGAAATCGCCGGGTTCCTCGTATGGTCCGTGGACATTGTGCTGGCCGGCCATCATCGAGAGCAACTGGACGCTCAGCGCCAGCCCCGAACCGCGATGCCCTCCCCATGTCTCCATCGCGCCCCCGCCAAGCACCTTTGACGGATCGGTCGTCGCGTTCCCTTCCGCGTCGAAGGCGCTGCCTGACGGCAGGGGCTCGCCCAGCCGCATTGCCAGCAGCACCTCCGCGTGGGTTATGCTGGACGTCGAGATATCCCAGATCACCGGGAGCCCGTCGGAGGGAAATCCGAATGCAATCGGGTTTGTGCTGAAGCGCGGCTCGGTGCCGCCATGAGGCGCCACCGCCGAAGGCCCGCTGCCGGCGATCATGCCGACAAGGCCAGCCGCTGTCACCCTTTCCAGATAATACGAAAACATGCCGGTGAAGTGCGTGCGCGACGCGCCGACAATTCCTATGCCCGACGCCTGCGCCTTGTTTATGGCCATCCCGGTTGCGCGCATGGCGACGAGGTAACCGAGGTCGTCGCCACCATCGAGCGAAGCAGAAACGGCAGTTTCATGCCGGATCGTGATCGCACGTCGCGTGAGGTTGCTGCGGCGGTCGTGCTCGATGATCGCGACCGCGCGCGCCAGCCCGGCATAGCCGAGTCCGCGCAATTCGCAGTCCATGAGGTGATCGGCGATCGTTGCGGACTCGTCAGCGGTATAAACGTTCGCTGCCAGCGCCGACTCTATCATTGCGCGAGCGTCAGTAATTTTCAGTTGCAAGAGTCCCTCCCCGCGGCGACAAAAGCCATGCCCGGCAGTTACCACGATGAAGTAAACTTGTTAATTGTTTTTGGCGCGGGGCGGAGCCGGCCATGAAATCGCTCGCGTCTGACGACCGGTATTCGTTTCGCAAAACCTGCAAACGAACGGCCCCAATTCGGCCGTTACCATGCAGAGGTCATGATGACCGTTCTTGGCCCAAACATCGTTCCAACAAGCGGATAGCGATCCGGAAACCGCAATCCGCATCGGGCCATACCTGACCTGGCCCTCACCCGGCCTCCGCCCGCATATCGCGATGCGCGATCCCCGCCTCGAAATACTCCTCCGAACACACCGCAAACCCCAGCCGCTCGTAAAACGGCACCGCCTGCGCCTGGCTCGACAGGAAGAAGGGCCGTCCACATGCCTCCCCGGCGAGATCGTCCATCATGAAGCGCATCAGCGCCTCGCCGGTCCGCTTGCCCCGCGCCTCTTTCGTTACGGCGACGCGCTCGATCTTGATCTTGTCGTCCAGCAGCCGTGCCCGCGCCGTGGCGATCGCCCGCCCGTCGAGTTCGGCGATATAGTGGATCGCCTCGCCGTCGCGCCCGTCCGCCTCGATCGCCGGATCGACCGCTTGCTCCTGTTGAAAGACCGTCTCGCGGATCGTCCGGCAGGCGGTCATCTCGTCGCGCGTGGTCACGCGCCGGCACAGGGGCGAAGTGGATTGCATGATTGTTCCGTATTCAGTCGGCGGTGGGCAACCGTCTCATGGTGAACTCGATCACGTCGCCGTCGAGCACGCGCCAGCTTTCCACCTGGGTCCAATAGGCTGCCTTGGGAAACTGGTCGAACCATTCGCGCGCCTTGCGTCGCGCGGCGGGTCGCTGGAGCCGGAAGGTTTCGCGCACGAAGCTGTCCTTGCGGACCGAGGCGATCTCGCGGCTCTTGTCGAGCTGCCGGCTGACAGCCGACCGGGGAGGCTTGGGTGGAAGCATGATTCTTACCCCCGTAACAGGACCGAGTTTAGATGGTGGCGCACGGCTGTCAATTCCACCGTGTATGATGCCGGGACGGGCTTGGAATCGCTTTCGCGAACGGTTAACCCGAGACAAACCCGATCCCGGAGGAGCTGAGTCCCTGCCATGCAGCAACGCCCTAACCTGCCTGTCGGCCTGCCGGCGGACATCGAGGACAAGAAGGCGCTCGCACGCACATGGTTCGAGGAGTTGCGCGACTATATCTGCGCAGCCTTCGAGAAGATCGAGGACGATCTCTCCGGCCCGTTTTCCGAATATGCGCCCGGCCGCTTTCACCGCCAGCCCTGGCTGCGCGACGACGGCGCGGGCGGTGGCGGCACCATGTCGATGCTCTATGGCCGCGTCTTCGAGAAGGTCGGCGTCCACACCTCGACGGTGCATGGCGAATTCTCGCCGGAATTCCGCAAGCAGATCCCCGGCGCCGAGGAGGATCCGCGCTTCTGGGCCTCCGGCATCTCGCTGATCGCCCATCCGCAGAACCCAAATGTGCCCGCCGTCCACATGAACACCCGCATGGTCGTCACCACCAGCTGGTGGTTCGGCGGCGGCGCCGACCTGACGCCGGTGCTCGACCGGCGCCGCACACAGGAGGACCCGGACACAGTCGCCTTCCACAAATCCTTCCAGCTGACCTGCTCGAAACACCCGGTTTCCGACTATCCGAAAATGAAACAGTGGTGCGACGATTATTTCTACCTGCCGCACCGCGACGAACCGCGCGGCATCGGCGGGATTTTCTACGACTGGCAGCATTCGGAAGATGCGGATGGCGGCTGGCAGGCGGATTTCGCCTTCACGCAGGATGTCGGCCGCACCTTCGCGATCGTCTATCCCTATCTGGTGCGCAAGAATTTCAACGAGCCGTGGAACGACGACGACCGCGAGGAACAGCTCGTGCGCCGCGGCCGCTATGTCGAGTTCAACCTGCTCTACGACCGCGGCACGATTTTCGGCCTCAAGACCGGCGGCAATGTCGACTCCATCCTGTCGTCCATGCCCCCCGCGGTGAAGTGGCCGTAAGCCGCCCGGCCCCGTGACCGACACGATCGCCGAACTCACAGCGCGCTTCCCCCGGCCGGGAACCGTCGCCTGGATCGGCATCCGCCCGGAGCGCAAGGCCCCGCTGGTTCCCGTTCCCTCGGTCGAGATCACGCAAAACGGCCTTTCCGGCGATCATCGCAACCGCCCCGGCAAACGGGCGGTCACGCTGATCCAGCGCGAGCACCTGCC
>Ga0070728_10000599_pt1 | contig 67563 bp, 58 predicted proteins | sample tdDd471_FD_66723 | JGI IMG/M metagenome (GOLD analysis project Ga0070728, IMG submission 66723) | Marine sediment microbial communities from the Atlantic coast under amendment with organic carbon and nitrate - tdDd47.1 | ecosystem: Environmental > Aquatic > Marine > Coastal > Sediment | place... | reverse complement strand
AAGTTTTTCCTGTGTATCTTCGTTTCCCTCCGGAACCGACACAAGCATGTTTGGTGGTATCTCGCGGTAATTATCCTGTATCCAAAACTTTGCCCACAACACAGTCGAATTCACAGGTTTCCAGGCAAACTCCTGTAATAAACCTTTTTGTTTATAAGCTGCATTCTCCCGTTGCTTAAGGGGTGGATTTTCCCTATTCATCGAAATATCGTAATAGTCGTAAATGTTCTCGGATTGTGTATAAAATATACGGGTGGAAGACTGAAACTTCTGATTGCCTAACGCTATTTTTCCTGAAGTTCCAAAGGTATTAAAACTGGCAAATTGTTGCAACACCTCCACATTCAATTTGTTTTGCCAATCGGTTTTGGTTCCAAGGCTTATGCTTCCACCAAGACCACCCGAGGTTTGAAATATTGAACCTGAACCATAATAAATTGACGCCTTGTCGATAAAAAAAACAGGAACCTGAGAAAAATCAGCCTGGCCAGGCATGGGTGAGTTGATATTTAATCCATTCCACAGCACCTGTGTATGAGTTGCTGATGCTCCCCTGATAGAACTCGTAGCCAGGCTACCCTGCCCATATGACTTCACAAACACAGGTGTGCTTGAAGAAATTAATTCAGACAGGCTTTGTGATTCGAAGAGGCCTATTTGATTGGTATCGATTTGAACAACTTTGTAGGCTGCCGAATTGTCCAGCTTGCTGCTAAAAATTTCCACGGTTTGCAGATCGAGGGTATCGAAAAGCATCTGGGCACGGATGAAACCAGGGATCAATATCCAGAAAGCTATAAATATGGAGGCCGCTTTTGTGATGGTTCTTTGTTTTTTATTATCAACTTTTACCACTTCGAATAATCAATTCGATTTTAATATTTTTAGTGTAAGTACTTTTTCATCAGATTGAATTTTAATAAAATATAACCCCGGAGGAAAAGAAGTAAAATCAAAATCAGTTTTGCAACTAATGAATCTCCTCACCAGCATCATTCCCTCAGATGAATAGACTTCGATTAAAAGAATTTCAATAATACCCGGCAATACAGTAAATTGGTTGACAAACGGATTCGGGAACACTGATACATATGCATCATTTACGTGAATACCAGTGTTTGATGTATTGATCACGCCTACTCCATCAAGGTCAAAACCACCCATGTCGAATGGTGTTGGCCACGGATCATTTACAACATGTCCCTGGCTATCGAAAGATGCAAACTGGTTTTGGATACAACCTATGGCATCGATGATCCTGACGTGTGTAATCTTTTGTAGATCTAGTCCTGGTTGGCCTGCCAGTTCTGCAAGCTCGAACGGAGTTCCGAAGCCCTGCCTGTATTTGCCGGCAAAATTATTTATTTTAGAACAATCAATTTCTCCAAATGTAGGCACCTGAACAAATTGGCCGGTAAGCGAAATTGCTGGAAACATATAAAAATCCTCACCGTTTGAACTCACCGCCACAAAGCCCAGTTCGAGAAAAGTATCGTCCAGAGAGTTTTCAAAAACTGCAAAATCCCAACCTTCACCATCTGCAATCTCCACATCAAAAGTTAAGGTAGCCTGTCCCATATCCCCCAGACTAACCACATCCACTGAATTTCCTTCGACCATTCCCAGGGCCTCAGATTCATTACCAAACGAGGCTTTCTCTCCCTGCAAATCCATAATATTTATTGGCCCGCGAATTACTTCGCAAGCTGTTGCCCAGGCAACAAATACGCTACTGTCTTTATGTATTGCGGTAGTTCCGGATTGGTCGGCAGGAGGCGGATATTGGGCAATGGCACTGTTAGGGTAAAACACAAACAAGCTTAAGTACAACAGAACAGTGACCCAAACGGCAGGTATTGCTTCTTCAAATAAATGCATTGTTAAGTTGCTTTTAATTTTTACCAGTTTACTATTTAGAAATATCACCTATTGCCTTTTCAAACCACCTGTTTTGTATCTATTTACGAATAAATTTAACCAATCGCTGCTTAACAAACGTAGATACCTTAATAAAATAAACTCCGGGAGGCAATGCTGAAACATCAATTGTACTGGAAGTTTCGGTTCCTCTTCCATTAAAAGATATTTGTTTCCCCATGATGTCGAATATTTCAATGTCAGTATACTTTGATATTCCTGTTACAGTCAACTGATCGAAGCATGGATTAGGAAATATCGTTATAGCATGCTGCTTCTCATCGTTAAAAGGTATTGAAGTAACATCTGTATAATTAACTGCGAGTTCTTCGGCGGAAATCCCAACTTCATATTCTCCTGTTTCATTTCCATTCAGGTCATAAATCTTACCAACTCCATCAGGAGCTATCCAATAGGAATAATTGACATAAATCCGTTCAGAAACAGTATCGATTGAAAGTGCTGTAATATCAAGGTCGGCAAATGGATTTATAACCAATGTCTCATCAAGTACACTAACTGTATTCAGGTCAATAATTCCAATATTTTGATTTATCAACAAATAAAGATTACTGCCAGCAATTCCAGCTGCTTTACCATAAACATGTTCACTTTGATAAAGGGTGTACGAAGCAAAAGCGATGTTGTACTTTACAATTGTACCAGTTGTTCCACCCCAGGGGGTTTTACAAACAAAAAATATATGATCGTTCTTTCGAAATGAAGGCCCAATTCCCTGCGCTTGCGCTCCAAGGTTTATCTCCCTGATAAAGGCAGTATTTTTCATATCGAGTACTGCAAGCTTTCCCTCGGTAGCAGCCCAACCTCCGGCAACTGAAACATAGGCCGAATCGCCAACCACAGTTATTTCCCATGATTCGTCCGAAATTTCATCAAAAGTGGAGAGTAGAGAAAGGTCTTCAATTTGTCTGATCTGCACAAAACCTGAAGTTACAGGGAACTGTCTGCTCACAATAAGTTTGTCATTATAAACAGCCATTTTATTTACCCCTGTCACAGCTACAACAGCTGTTATAATACCTGTTTCAAGTTCGACCTTAGCCAGCGAATCCTGAGCAGCAATATATGCAAATCCATTGTGGACCAACATACCCTGTACAGACTGAGTATAAATCGTTGCCTTTGTTTGAGTAACATCAGTAAGCGGATCAAAAGTAGCCAGGGTAACATAATCGTCAGGATTGGAATAGGCACCTCCATTTAAAATGGCGATACTCTTGGTAACAGTTTGTGCTGATAGCATCAATGGTGTTACCAACAACAGCAGCACCATCAATTTTACATTTTCTTTTAATTTCATCTAAAAAAGTTTTAAGATTAAAAAATTGAATCCTAATGAATCATCATCTTAAAACTTGCAGGAAAACTACTTGGAATAAATTTGGATTTCCACATTTACTCAGGCTTTTATCCCGAAAGCTTTGATTCGTTAATATCACAATGGCCGGTCTTCTGACTTACTCCCTTTTCGACGGCCTTCCCATTCTTCAGGAAATACCTGGATCAAAACAGTGGCATGAGGTTATCGAAAAGTATGTTTAAGAGCTTACAGCAGCGGGTACTGTTCCCGATTTTCACAGGATTCCCTATTATGACTAAATCTGTATTGATTCAGTACACCATTCCTGCACAAAAATATATAAATTGTGAACACTGAAGCAGATATAAAAAAATGGTCTTAACAGTTCTAAGTTATTTTATTAACAACATAATGCTCAGTTATGCAGCAATAACAAGCTACTAACCGAAAACATTGTGTGCCAAAATAAATTAAAAATAGGCCATTAATCTGAAAATAGTTTCTATTTTTGGATGTTCAATAAAAAAAGGTTCTTTAGATGGGAAAGAAAACTGCTACAAAAGTACTAATCATCGACAGTGATGATAAAACTAACCAGGAACTAAATTCGCTATTTTCAACCCATGGTTATGTTCCATTGGCTGCTACAAACAGCCAGGACGGATATCAAATTCTTGAGGATCAACGTCCGGACCTAATACTTCTGGAAGCCAGGTTGGCAGAGTTAAATGGATTTGATGTTTGTAGCAAAATAATGGAGGACCAGGAAACACATCATATTCCAATCATTGTTTTAAGTGATGGTCTATCACCCGAAAAAATAATCAGGGCATTCGAATGTGGTTGTGTCGATTATGTCAAAAAACCCTTTAACTCTGAGGAACTTATTGCCCGTGCAAAAGTTCACATCGAATTAAAAATATCACGCGATGAGAGTATGAAGACCAACAGGCAACTCAAAAAACAAATGCGCGAGCGTAGTAAATTGGAAAAGGAACTAAGGCTGGCAAAGGAAATTGCCGAAACAAGCACCAAATCAAAAAGTGACTTCCTTGCCAGCATGAGCCATGAAATACGCACACCTATGAACGGGATAATCGGTACAGCAAGTTTATTAAAAAATACCCGTCTCGATGAAACCCAGCAGGATTACATGGATATTATCGACTATTCTGCTAACAACCTGCTTACCATTATCAACGATATCCTTGATATTTCGAAAATTGAAGCCGGACAAATCACACTTGAATACATCGATTTCAACCTTCATAATGTAGTAAATGAGACACTTAAACTACTTATGCCAAAGGCTAGGGAAAAGGTTATTGAATATTCTGCTGATATTGACCCGTCGGTTCCCATGTACGCTAAAGGCGACCCGATCAGGTTAAAGCAAATTGTTATAAACCTTAGTAATAACGCCATTAAATTTACAGATAAAGGTTCGGTGCGAATTGAAGTTACAACAGTTGACGCTGACAGAAGCAACAGAAAGTACCTGTTTAAAATAATCGATACAGGAATAGGAATCCCGGAATCAGCCAAAGACCGGATATTCACCGAATACCTCCAGGCAGATGAAGCTACAGCCCGAAAGTTTGGTGGCACCGGCCTTGGACTTCCCATTGCTAAAAAACTTGTTGAACTGATGAATGGGGAAATAGGTTTTGAAAGCAATGTAGGTAAAGGATCAACATTTTGGTTTACTGTAGTTCTCTCGATCGGAAAAGAGCCACCCTATAGCCTCCAGGATAAAGACACTCTTTTCATTGACGACAAAGACAAATATTCAATCTTAATTGCTGAAGACAACCTCATCAACCAAAAGGTGGTAATTGCCACTTTAAAAAGAATGGGGCACAGGATGGAAGTGGCCAATGATGGTAAAATTGCCTTTGAAATGCACAAGAAGAATCGCTATGATGTTGTGCTGATGGATATTCAAATGCCTGTAATGGATGGTTTTGAATCGACAAGACTCATCCGTGAATATGAAAGCAAAATGGGTTTTTCTAAAAGGGTGAACATTATTGCAATGACGGCAAATGCTATGAAAGAAGATCGTGAGAAATGCCTGAATGCGGGCATGGACAATTATATCAGCAAGCCCTTCCGTGCCGTTGATCTGTCCATTTTACTCGATGATGTTTTTGAAAAATAGCAGACTGGATATAAAATAGCCAACACAATTGTCATATTAACCTGATGTAGTTGCTACAAATTCAATAATGCCTAAAGGAAAATTTGAAACAGGGAATGTAATTCTCATCTCTTTTGCCCACCTTCTTCATGATATCTATTCTTCATTTTTGGCACCTTTGCTTCCATTGCTGATTGAAAAACTCGGCATTTCTTATTCAATGGCTGGGTTACTGAATGTCATCCAGCGAGTTCCTTTCCTTCTAAATCCTTTTCTGGGCATACTGGCTGACAGGACTCACATGCGTTACCTGGTCATAGTCACACCACTTATCACCGCTGTTACTGCCAGTTTAATGGGTATTGCTCCAAATTTTACTCTGCTGGCAATCCTTGTCTTTGTGATGGGCATAAGTGCCGCACTTTTCCATGTACCTACACCAGTGATGATAAAAAAGGTTTCGGGAAAATACATTGGGCGGGGAATGAGCTTTTACATGTTTGGGGGAGAAATTGCCCGTACTTTGGGCCCTATCATTATTTTAGCAGCTGTATCTTTTTGGGGCCTCGAAAGAACCTATAATCTCATTCCCTTTTCTGCCTTGTTTACCATCTTCCTTTACTTCAAACTGAGGAACATCAAGATTTCGGATCAAATGAAAGATAGGGCAAAACAGGCAAATATTGGTGCAACCCTCAGGAAATATGCACCCTTTCTGATTATGCTCAGTGGCTTACTGCTCTTCAGGTCGGTAATGAAGTCGGCCATTACAGCTTTTTTACCCACCTTTCTTACCGACCAGGGAGAATCGGTTTGGTTTGGTGGAATTGCTCTTGCCGTGCTTGAACTGGCAGGAGCGGCCGGGACCTTATTTGCGGGCACCATTTCCGACCGGATTGGAAGAAAAACCACCCTTATTATTGCTTCCATCCTATCGCCTGTGGCATTTTGGTTTTTCATTCATGCAGAAGGAGATTTACGTTTCGTATTGCTGATTTTGCTGGGATTTGTACTGTTTGCCAGTGGGCCGGTATTACTGGCCATCGTGCAGGATCTTAAGAGTGGACGCCCTGCCTTCTTCAATGGAATTTATATGACCATTAATTTTTTCTTTGGTGCTATTGCAGTGATGTTTGTAGGTTTCCTGGGCGACCTGGAAGGCTTACTTTTTACTTTTGAAATCACCGCCTGGCTCTCCTTGCTTTCAGTTCCTTTTGCGTTTTTGCTGTTTATGAAAATAAAAAAGACCTAAAGGATTATTTGAATCCTGTTAGGTCTATTGTAAATATCAACGATTTAATTCTACGACCTCATCGTAGCTTCAACTTCATCAATGGTAATCGGGATCCGCTTTCCGATCATCTGCGATCCGGTTTCGGTAACTAAAATATCATCTTCCAGCCTGATCCCACCAAAGCCAATGTATTCTTCAACTTTGTTGTAATTGATAAACTGAGTAAACTTACCTTCTTTGCGCCACATTTCGAACAGGGCAGGAATGAAATAAATTCCAGGTTCATTGGTCAATACAAATCCTTTTTCAAGTTTACGGCCAAGTCGCAAATAGGCGGTTCCAAATTGTTGGATTCGTTTGGTTTCCTCGTCATAACCAACATTATCTTCACCAAGGCCTTCCATATCATGTACGTCCATTCCCATCATGTGGCCAAGTCCGTGCGGGAAAAACATGGCGTGGGCGCCATTCTTCACCGCTTCATCTAAATCACCCTGCATCAGTCCCAAATTTTTAAGGCCACTTGCAATTACTTTTGCTGCCAGAAGGTGGATGTCCTGGTATTTCACTCCCGGTTTAATGGCTGCAGTAGCAGCATTGTTTGCGTCCAACACAATCTGGTAAACATCTCTTTGCCTTGGGCTGAATTTTCCACCGACTGGGATTGTCCGGGTAAAATCTGAAGCATAATGAGTTACTGTTTCTGCACCGGCATCCGAGAGTAATAGCCTTCCTTTTTCCAACACCTGACTGTGATCGTGATTATGTAAGGTTTCACCATTTTGTGAAAGGATTACAGGAAACGAAACCATCGTTCCATGAGATAGTGCAATGCCTTCCATAGTACCGGCAATTTCACGTTCTAAAGTACCGGGCTGGGCCATCCGCATGGCAGTAGTATGCATTTGGTAACCAATGTCTGCTGCTTTTTCAAGCTCAATAATTTCGTATTTATCTTTGACATTTCGTAAACTTACTACCGATTTGATCAGTTCTGCTGAAACATTTGCAGCCTGGTCCTCAATCTTGATTCCGCTTAATTCCTGAAACAAGATTTTTCCCTCACCACGGTAAAGGGGAAGGTAATGGATTTTTCTTCCCTGGCTTTTTGCTTTTTGAATACAATCGCCCAATTGGTTAAAGGGTTTTGTATCGCTAACATCAACCTTTGCCGCATTGTCCTTAACAGTTGGCTGTGGCCCCATCCAGATAATGTCGTCAATATCCACATCATTGCCAAAAATGGTATCAGTGCCATTGTCGAAATCGATTACACCGGCAAGCCCGGTTAAATCGATACCAAAAAAATAAAGAAAATTACTGTCCTGCCTGAAGTGAAAAGTATTGGCTGGATAATTCATAGGCGAATCATTGTTGCCCGGGAATACTGCAATTCCACTGTTGATTTTTGCTTTTAAGGCTTCTCTGCGCTTTTTGTAAACTTCGGGTTTAAACATATTATTCAAGATTTTTATTTGTATTTTTTATTGATGGCAGCAAATGTAAAAAAATTGGAGCTATTAACTTGCCTTTCCGGGATAACAAAATAATTTGTTGTTGAAACCAAAAATGCATTAATTTTGCAACAATGTTGCAAATTGAACTCATTGATGCAAGCCAGTGAAATATTAAAAAGATTTAGCCTCTACGATACAGCCTCACGATCAGACATCCTGAATATCCTGATCAAGAGTAAACTGGCACTATCCGTTACCGAGATCAGGCATATGCTTGAACAAGATTGTGATAGGGTAACACTTTACAGAAATTTAAAACTGTTCACCAATAAAGGCATTTTGCACCAGATACATGTTGATGGCCAGGTCTCTAAATATGTACTGCCCGATAACATTGTGAAACCTGATTTGAATTATTCTGAACATTTGCATTTTAAATGCACCTATTGTGAAGAGGTGAAATGCTTGACAGAATACACATTGGATAGAATGGAACTACCTGAGGGTTACAAAATGCTGGGGACCAATTTTGTTGTATTTGGAATTTGTAATATGTGTAACCAGAATTAAAAAATGAACGATGACCCAAATGGTTTGTTTAAACTGTGATGGTAATCGTTAAAATACAATCAGATGAAAGTAACAGCTTGCAGAAAAGCACATTTTAATGCCACGCACCGCCTGCACAATCCAAATTGGACTGATGAGAAAAATGAACTGGTTTTTGGCACATGTAATAACCCAAATTACCATGGCCACAATTACAACCTGGTGGTAAAAGTAAAAGGTGATATTGATCCTGAGACGGGTTATGTTATGGATATGAAAGTTTTAAAGGATATAATTGATGAGCATATTGTAAAACGTTACGACCACAAGAATCTGTACCTTGATGTGGAGGATTTTAATGACATCAACCCCAGTGCCGAAAACATTGCTGTTAAAATATGGAATATTCTTCGAGAATTTATTGACCAGAAATTTGAGTTGTCATTGGTACTTTACGAAACAGATCGGAATTTTGTTGAATACGATGGTGCTTAGCATTAGGATAAACTATAGTTTTTAATTTTCAATGAGCGATATTGCACAAAAACTGGCTAAAGGGTTTCTGATTGTACCGATCAGGTTTTACCAGTATGCCATTTCGCCGCTAACACCTGCAGCATGCCGCCATGTGCCATCTTGCTCAGAATATTCGATACAAGCCTTAAACCAGCATGGCCCTGCGAAAGGTGGTTGGCTTGCATTGAAGCGAATTGCAAGGTGCAACCCATGGGGCACTTCAGGCCTTGACCCGGTTCCAAAATTTTTAATCAAGCAAATCAATCTTAGTAAGTATTTGATGAAAAACACCAAAATCCAAAAGCATGACTTGCTTAAACCAATGCTCTTATTGCTTTTGTTAACATTTGCTGGCTTTGGCTTTGTTTCATGTGGCAGCAGTGTTCAGGAGAGGAATTCCACCCCAGGAAAGATCAAGGCTCTGGTCAGCATTTCGCCACAGAAATATTTCGTCGAAAAAATTGGCGGCACTAAGGTTGAAGTAACTGTACTCATCCCGCCCGGATCAAATCCACACCTGTATGATCCCACCCCCAAACAGTTAATGAATGTTGAAAAGGCTGAAATTTACCTTTACAATGGAAATCTGGATTTTGAAATAGCCTGGATTGATAAACTTATTGAGTCGGATCCACAAATGTTAAAAGTGAATTTAAGCAATGGCATCAAGCTGATTTCAGGAAGTGAATGCTCCGATCACAATCATGACGGGCACAATCACAGTATTGACCCTCATACATGGCTTTCACCCTCAAGTTCTATGGTTATTGCAAAGAATATTAAAGATGCATTTTGTGAAGAATATCCTGAGTCAAGCGAATATTTCGAGGAAAACTACAATACTTTCATTGCTGAGGTTTCAACCCTGAAGCAAGAAATTGAAACGAAATTGGTGTCCCTGGAGAACAGGAGGTTTATGATTTTTCATCCTACCCTCTCATATTACGCCAAAGAATTTGGACTTGAACAAATCCCCATTGAATTTGAAGGTAAAGAACCCACACCCAAACACTTAAAAAATTCGATTGACCTGGCCAAAGCATCCGGAATTGAGGTTATTTTTATACAACAGGAATTTGATAGCAACAATGCAGGAATTATTGCAGAAGAACTTGGTGGAAAACTGGTTAAAATTGATCCTTTGTCGGAAGACTGGAGCAATAATCTCTTGTTAATCACGAACCAGATTTGCACACCAAATAAAAAATAAACCAAAGATGGAAACAATTGTTGAACTAAAATCTGTTAATGCAGGATATGGTGATGAGGTCATCCTTAAAGACGCCAACCTTGTTGTTAAAGAGAGGGATTTCATTGGTGTGATCGGCCCTAATGGAGGTGGTAAATCAACACTTGTAAAAGTTATTGTAGGCCTGTTGAAACCCATTTCTGGCAAAATAAGATTTCACGAAGGCCATGATGAACCCGGTCATCGGTGCATTATTGGATATCTTCCGCAGATAAATCAATTCGACAAAAAATTTCCCATTTCTGTTCTTGATGTTGTTTTGTCGGGTATTGCTGATGGCCGAAAACCTTTTAAGCGATTTACGAATCAGGAAAAACAAAAGGCCTATGAGATAATGGATCAAATGGGCATATCAAAACTCTCAAAAAAAAATATCGGAGAACTTTCAGGTGGACAAATGCAGCGGGTATTTCTCTGCCGTGCCATCATTTCACAGCCAAAGCTTCTGATACTGGACGAACCCAACACTTTTGTGGATAATCAATTTGAAAGCGACCTGTACAGGACATTAAACGTTTTGAATGAACAGATGGCCATTATCATGGTTTCTCATGATCTTGGGACCGTAACCTCACATGTTAAAACCATAGCCTGCGTAAACCGTGAATTGCACTATCACCGATCGAATAACATTACCGAAGCGCAACTTGCGGCCTATAATTGCCCGATTCAGATCATCGCACATGGTGATGTTCCTCATACAATACTAAAATCTCACAATCACCATCATTAACAATGAGCAGTTTTTTCGAACTCTTCGGTTATACCTTTTTTCAAAATGCAATGCTTGCAGCAATGTTTACAAGTATTAGCTGTGGAATTGTAGGTGCATATATTGTTTCCAAACGTATCGTTTTTATAAGTGGTGGAATAACCCACACTTCTTTTGGTGGCATTGGCATGGGTTATTTTTTTGGATTTAACCCCATAGTTGGAGCTTTAATTTTCAGTATTCTGTCGGCGCTGGGCATTGAGTATCTTTCAAAGAGATCGGAGATCAGGGAAGATTCAGTAATTGCTATCCTGTGGTCGCTGGGAATGGCGATTGGTATCATTTTTATTTTTCTCACCCCCGGTTATTCTGCCAACCTGATGAGTTATCTTTTTGGTAACATTTTAACGGTAACGAAATTGAACATTTTTTTGCTTGGCGCCCTGAGCCTGATCCTGATAGCTATTTTTTACTTCATGTTTAAAACAATTTTGTTTGTTGCCTTTGATGAAGAATTTGCCCGCACGCTCCATTTACCGGTAAAAACTGTAAATTATATGCTGATTGCACTTGTTGCTTTGACCATAGTGTTAAATATCCGTGTAGTTGGGATAATCCTTGTTATATCACTGCTTACCATCCCACAAACCATTGCAGGCATCTTCAGTAAGGACTTTAAAAAAATTATCTGGTTATCAATCCTCATTGGGTTTGCAGGATCATTTGTTGGACTATTGCTATCATATTATTTTGATATTCCATCAGGGGCTACAATCATTTTTTTTATGGTTCTGCTCTTTATTTTATCAAAGATCACCAAAAGTATCCTTGTTTCTTCAAGACTAAAAAAGCAGATAATGTAAAACAACATCTGGATCAAGCTGGAATACGAATTTAAATATTTATGAAAATCAAAAAAAGAAATACAAACAAACAGGTAAAATTTAGCCGGATTTTGCTTGGGGTTGTCTCAATGCTTATTTTATTTGCGTTTGTCTTCCTTTATGTTTTCAGAAGTATGCCAAGCAATGAAATGCAAAGCAGGAAAAGCAAGCAGTCGGTTTCCACAAAACAAACTGACTTCACGATTGAAGGTAAGTTAACATTCACAAACAAAGATGGTGATTCGATAACAAGTATATCTATTGAAATTGCCGATGACAACTACAGCAGGCAAATGGGTTTAATGTACCGCCATTACCTACCTGATACGGTGGGCATGTTATTTATTTTTCCTGAAGAAGAACAGCGGGGATTTTGGATGAAAAACACTCCATCATCCCTTGATATCATTTATGCCAACACACAAAAGGAGTTTGTCAGAATTTGGGAGAATACCCTTCCCTATTCCGAAGAGTCCATCCCTTCGGGAGATAAGGCAAAATACGTCATTGAAGTAACTGCAGGGTTTTGTGCGAAGCACAGGATTTCAATGGAGGATAAGTTTATATATGTGGCTTACTAAATGCATGAGTTTGACATAAAATGCAATAGCATTTAGTTGAAATTCAATATAATTTTAAAAGAGTACTTTTGCGGCCCAAGAATTAGTGAATGATCAACAGGGAAAAATTTAAAGAAAGATACAGTGAGTTTGATAAAGATATTGTCGTGGATATTCTTGATATGTTTATAACTAACTACGATGATTGGATCAAAAGACTTTCAACTGACATGAATGAAAATATGCCTGAATCTTTAAAGAAGGATACTCACGCATTTAAGGGCATCATGGGAAACATTGAAGCTGAGTGTTCGGCTTTTGGGCAAATCGAAGCTATTGAAGAAATGTCACAGGAATTATTGGATGCCCAACAAGGTGACGAAGAAATGCCATTTGAGGTTATAAAAAGCAAATACGACGAAATGGCGAAGCAGTTTGCTTTGTTCAAAATTTCTTCATCTCAATTATTAAGTGAAGCACAGAAACTACGGTTGGAATATCTCACCTAACAAAAAACAAAAAAGCCACTATTGAAGTTTCAATCGATTAAAATACCTAAAATGTATCAAGGGCTGTAGTCTGGTTGTCGTAGATTTTAAAAATACTTGTAAAACCAGAAATTTCAAATATTTCCTTTATATTTTCCTGCAAACCACACAATACAAACTGACCGTTAAGGGAGGTTATCTTTTTAAGTGTCATTAAAAATATTCTGAGTCCCGAGCTGCTCACATAATCCATATGGCTACAATCTACCAGGATATTGATTTTCCCGGCATCTATCTTATCCATTATTTTTTTCTCGAGCTGATTGAAATTGGTTGTATCCAAACGGCCTTCAATTTCAATGACCATGGCTTTGTCGTGAGTACTTTCCTTTAAGTTCATTATCAGTAATTGATATTTGTTTAGTTATTGATTGCTTACGCCCAACTAGAGTGCAAAACTACAAATAATCGGTAATATCTATCGAACAATATTTCACGATTCCTTTTTCTTATTGGTTTCGGTACCAAATTTTAATGCAATAATTGTAAGGTCGTCCGACTGTGGCTCACCATCTGTAAACTTCCTGATTTGCTGGTAAACACCGCGAGTAATATCGGCAGGTTCTTTCAATGCATGCAACCTGATTGCCTCTTCCAGCCTGTTTTTATCAAAAAATTGTGCCTGCTTATTTTCAGCATCAGTTATTCCATCAGTATATAAAACAATCAAATCATCCGCCTCCAATTTGATTTTGCCTGTTTTGTATTTTATTTCATCCAGAACACCCAGAGCAGCACCATGAGTACCCTGTACTTCAAAAAGCTCAGATTGCTTCACAAGATAAGGATAATTATGGCCAGCATTACAAAATACCAGATCACCACTCACCAGGTCCAAAACCCCAAAAAAAGTCGTGATAAAATAAGAATTGTCATTTCTCTTGCATAATTGATTGTTGATTTTACCCACTACATTTGCCAATGATGATTGCGAATAATTTCCCGACCTGATCAATGTCAGAGCCACAGTCATAAACAAAGCTGCAGGTACACCCTTTCCTGCGACATCGCCTATGGCCAGGCAAATTTTATCTTCTGAAATCTTAAAATAGTCATAAAAATCTCCTCCTACTTCTCTGGCAGGTTTTAGAAAAGCTGAAAGTGCAAAATTTTTATTCTCTGCAAATGCATCAAAATCTCGCCTTAAATAGCCCATTTGAATTTGTTGAGCAACCTGCAATTCACCTTCTATGCGTTCCTTTTCCTTAATTGTATTTACAAGATTTTTGATGTATGATTTTAATTCATCCTGCATATTCTGAAGAGAATCTTTGAGAATACCCACTTCATCCTGGGTATGGATTACAGGCATTTCGACATCAAATTTCCCCTGCCCTATCTCCTTCGCAGCAGCTGATAATTCACGAAGTGGTTTTGTTTGTCGCTTTAATATCAATATTGTAAAAATGAGAATCAATATAAATCCAATTAAGCCTACACCTCCAAGAACAAAAGTAGTTCGGTACAACTGTTTGAACAACTCGTTTTTCGGAAAAGCCACACCAACCGACCAATCGGTAGATGGAACCGGTTCATAATAAATCACCGATCGCTTATTGTCAATGATGTCAATTGTTTCGAACGAACCACTTTCACCGGCTATCATTTTCTGGCCAAGTTCGTACATTTCAGGATTGTTTACCTCTTTAGCACGTTGCAAAATGGTTTTATTAAATTTAAAACTGGTGTCAGGAATTACAACAGGCCGGCCTTCCTTGGAAATGACAAAAATATAATCGGAATCATAAATCTTATTTTTTTGAAGGACCTCCCTCAACCACTTTAACTTGAATTCGATGGCAATCAGGCCAAGCATTTTAGCATTTCCCTGCATGGTGTCGAACATCGGTACAATATATCTGGAGGTCAGTTGGTTGGTTTTTTCGTTAAGCCTGGGCTCCGACCAGTATGGTTTTCTTGATATATTTAATTGCTCAACCCAGCGTTTTAAAACAGGTTCGGGAACGTCGATCTTACGCTCAGTTTTACTTTCGCTGGCTTGTCGGTAGTAGTGCCTTACCCTGGTTGTATCTCCTGGTTTCCGAAAATAATAGATGAAACTGCTTAATATCCTGTCACTATTGATCACCATCAAATCAACAATTTCTCTTAATTGATTTGAATTCATTTCATTATCCGTGATAAAATGCGATAAAATGATTACTGGTTCCTCAACTGTACCCAAAGCATCCTGAATCTGGCTAATGGTAAGTTTGGTAATATATTGTGCATCCTTTTTAGCGTCTTCAACCAATAAACTTTGCGACACCTTAAAATTGAAGAATACAATAACAGCAAAAATAAAAAGCACTACACTCAGGATGATGAGGCTCAATTTAAATGCAAGGCTATTTCTGGATTTCATTACGGTTCTAATCGTGGTTAAGTAAAATTCAACATCGATAAATACTAATACAACTTGATGAGTGCTTCCCTAAAAAAATCATATAAAATCAATTCATCCAATTATTCTATCATTCTCAAAAGGTCATCAATAAACAAGTGCTCAATATTATCAGAAAAATTATTCTCAAAGGCACAGGCTGATAATTTATGATCATTATCAAGAATATATTTCTTCAAGTAAACTTTAACCTCTTCGCTATCTTCATACAATTTTGGTACGCCAAATTCCTCACTCACTGTAAATGAACTTAATGGCTTTGTTAAGCCTGTACCCAAAGTTTTCAGGTAGCTCTCCTTGAGGGTCCAAAGATCGAAAAAATATTCGAGTTGTAATTTTTGGGGAAGTTTAAATAAATGATCGACTTCCTGTGCAGAAAAAAAACGGCGGGCTATATTAAAATTAATTTCCCTGATTTTCTCCACATCAATCCCCACTTCTTTTGTCGAAAGAGCGCATACTACCCAATCACCTGAATGGGAAATATTAAAATGGATATCATTGTGGTTTTCCAGGTATGGTTTCTTATGTTCAGAATATTGAAATCGAATATCTTCATTAACCAATTTAAAGTTACTACAAAGAGTTGCCCTAGCCAGAAGTTCCCCAACTATCTGGCGCTGTGCATCAATGGCATGCTTGAACCTCGATGCCTTCTTGGATGAATCATCCGGAAGGTAGGCTGAAACAAGGCCTTTTAATTCAAGAAATCTGAATTCGTCCAATAACTTTACTCCATAAATTTTAACCATGATTGCCGCTCATATCAGAAGTACTGAGTACTTTTTGGAAAGATTTATATTAAAACTTGCTTCATGTGATTTTATTTTACATCATCCTAGTTTTTATTAACAATTGTAATTTTTCAACTCGTTGCAAACAAGCTATTTACGGTATTTTAAAAAATCCAACTGCTGCTACCCCCTGAATCCATTGTATAATAATCCAAATGTGAATCTGTTATTTTAAATACTTTTGGCCGCAATTAATTAACAGGAATGAATTTTATGCAGTATTTCAGGGCATTTTTTATATTTTTCTTTGCCGTTCTTGTCAGCTGTAATACACCTGTTGACTCACCCTCTGTTCCTGTTTTTGTACCAGAAAAAACTGAAATCAAACCACCGCTGACAGAGCAACAAATTCATCGGGTTGATTCATTACTTAACAGGGTAATGAGGAATTATCGATTTAATGGAAATGCCCTGGTTGCAATGAAAGGATACCCAATTTTCAGGGCTACCAGGGGCTTTAAAGATCTTAACACGGAAGATACTCTAAATTTCAATACTGTTTTCCAGATTGCTTCTGTTAGTAAGGGATTCACAGCCATGTCGGTACTGATGCTTAGTGAGCAGGGTTACTTTTGCCTTGATGACACAGTACGTAATTTCATTACCGATTTCCCCTTCGACAACATTACTATCAAGCATTTGCTACAGCACACATCGGGAATGCAAAACTATATGTATTATGTCGACCATCAGTGGAATAAAGATGAACACATTACAAACGAGGATGTCCTCAAACTTATCAATAGCAACAATCCGCGCCTGAATTTCCGCCCGGGCAGGAAACATCATTATAACAATACCGGCTATACCATTTTAGCTTTGCTGGTTGAAAGAGTGTCAGGTATGCCTTTTCATCAATTCCTGGATGAAAATATTTTCAAACCACTGAAAATGGATCATACATTTGCCTGGAACCTGGGGGCCATCGATACCACTTCAAACATTACTACAGGTTATACAAGGCGTGGTTGGCGATACCGAAAATTTGATCATAATCCACTGGATGAAGTATTGGGAGATAAAAGCGTTTACACAACTGTGGACGACCTTCTTAAATGGGATCAGGCATTGTACACCGATGTATTGATTAGTGATTCGTTAAAGGCTGAAGCTTTTTCGCCTACTATCAGCAGCAGGAACAGGAGTTACAAATATGGTTATGGCTGGAGGTTGAAAGAAGTAAATGGCAAAAAAGTAGTCTATCATAACGGTTTATGGAACGGATACACAGCAAGCCTTACGAGATATGTTGACGATGAGTTAACAATCATCCTACTTAACAACACCAATGCTGCAGTTGCATCCGTTGTCAGGCAAATGCATTCGGTGCTGGAAAAAGAATTGGCCAGGCAGGAGTTGATTGCAAAATCCAACTGATTCCTTAAATTGTATGAATTTTTATCTATTTTAAATAAAAAATTCTAATTTTGTGCTTTCACAAGATTATTCATAACAATCAAAATAATACTAATCACAAATTATCATGGACGACAAAATGAACAGCATTGTATTGGTTCCTACAGATTTTACTCCAGTGGGAGACAATGCAATAAACCAAGCCGCTGAAGCAGCAAAATTTCTTAATTACAAGGTTGTCATTTTACATGTGATCGATAAAAACACCAAGGCACAGCTTAAAAAGGAGCATCTTGACGAAGCAACCATCAATCAAAAGTTGGGAGCAATTGCAGCCGAATTAAAGGAAACCTATGACATTCAGGCTGAAGGAATAGCCCGTGAAGGTTCAATTTTCACAACCATCAGCGATGTTGCAAAAGATTTGGGCGCAAACTTATTGTATTTAGGAACGCACGGAAAAGTTGGGATGCAACACCTTACCGGTAGTTATGCCCTAAAAGTTGTAACCAGTTCACCAGCACCTGTAATCGTCGTTCAAAAGAGATCGTTTAACGAGGGATACGGTCATATTGTACTTCCTATTACCAGTGATTCAGGCCCCTGGGAAAAAACAAAATGGGCTGCCCATATTGCGAAACAGTTCAAATCGGAAATTCATATTTACCAGATGGCTGGTGAAAGTATTAACGAAGCTGTTGGACAAATCACCGAGTTTTTTACAAAAAATGAAATCAGCTATAGCATCAGGGAAGCAAATAAAAATACCAACTTTGCCAAGCAGGTTATTGATTATGCTACATCAAACAATGCCGACCTCGTTATGATTATGACTGACCCGGATCAAAGCCTGAAACGTTATATTCTGGGATCCTGGGACGAACAAATTATTTTTAATGGTTCACAAATTCCGGTGATGTGTATTAACCCACGTAAATTAAACTGGCAAAAAATCGTTTCTTACTAAAATATACAGTATGCAAAATGAAGAGCCGGAAACGCTTCCGGCTTTTTTTTGATTCCACGGACTGGAAATAAAAACTAAACTTTTCATTAACGAAAACACTGATTAATGAACTTTGAAGGTGCCAAAAATTTTATTCTGGAGAAGCTAAAGAAGGAGTTGAAACCTACTCTCTACTACCATGACCTCCACCACACTCTTGATGTTTATCACTCGGTTGAACGCATTGCCGCACTTGAAAAAGTTAACAGCACCGAATTACTTCTTTTGAAAACAGCAGCAATGTACCACGATTGTGGAATGCTAAGAGCCTACGTTGGCCATGAAGAAGCTTCTTGTGAAATTGCGGATGAATACCTACCTGGTTTCGGATACAAACCAGAGGAAATTAAGGTGATTAATAGAATGATCATGGCTACACAATTACCACAAAATGCTTCAGACCACCTGGAACAGATTATTTGTGACGCCGATCTGGACTACCTGGGCAGGGATGACTTTTTTATGATTTCCCACCGTTTGAAGCTTGAATGGAATCTCCAAAAATTTAATACTACCACACTTAAAGAATGGTATAAACTACAGATAAATTTCCTTGGAAACCATCAGTTTTTTACAAAATCTGCGATCGAGACCAGGGAGGAGATGAAACAACAAAACCTCAACCAGATAAAAGAGATTTGCCCACATATTGGGGGATAACCGGGAAGCATTACCAGAACAGCAACACAACCCTCCCACTTCCGTAATCTATTATACTTCACATTTTTATTCAATGAAAACCATAACAGAAACCGTTAACAAGCTTTGGATTAACCGTCCGCTGGTTTTAATTATGTGGTTAGCAATTATATCTCGTCTTGTAGCAGTGATATTTGCCAGAGGGTGGGGCATGCTCGACGATCATTTCCTTGTTATTGAGATAGCACAATCGTGGGCTGATGGAGGTGATGAAGATCTGTGGTTGCCCTGGTCGGATGGGAATAAAGGACCCAGCGGGCACAGTTTGTTTTATGCCGGCCTACACTACCTTCTTTTCAGCTTTTTTAACTGGATAAATTTTACCGATCCTCAATTAAAAATGATTGTAGTTCGGTTATTTCATGCTGCCTTTTCACTCATTATAGTTTATTACGGATACAAAATAGCTGAGAAACTTTCAAATATACAAACTGCAAAAATTGCCGGTTTGCTGCTGGCTGTATTCTGGTTTATGCCATGGTTCAGCATACGAAACCTGGTTGAAATGGTACCAATCCCATTATTGATCCTGAGCACATGGATGATCCTAGAAAAGAGTGATGATCGAATCAACTGGAAAAGCTTCCTCATTGCCGGTATAATTGCAGGAATAGGCTTTTCAATCAGGTACCAGACTATCATTTATGCCGGAGGTATGGGCCTGGCATTGCTGTTTCAAAAAAGGTACAGACAGGGAATTATTTTTGGAATTGGCTATTTTATAATGGTAGGTCTCATTCAAGGAGGTATTGATTTTTACATCTGGGGAAAACCTTTTGCCGAACTAAGCGAATACTTCCTTTACAACACTGAAAATGCAGAAAATTATATTACGGGCGAATGGTACAATTACCTGGTACTTCTTTCAGGAGTTTTAATCCCACCTGTTAGTGTTTTTATCCTTGTGGGCACATTTAAAAACTGGAAAAAACATCTGATCATTTTTCTCCCCTGCCTGTTATTCTTCCTTTTTCATTCGTTTTTCCCTAACAAGCAGGAACGATTTATTTTCACCATTGTTCCCTTTATAATTATCATAGGTATCGTTGGGTGGCAACAAATTCTGGATAGCAAAGGACATATCACCAGCCAAAAGAAATTTATCAGGTATTCATGGGTTTTCTTCTGGTCATTAAATATTATTGCCTTGCTGGCAGTTACTACCATGTACTCGAAAAAAGCGCGTGCCGAGGCCATGACCTACCTTAGCCGCTACAAAAATGTAACATCAATTCTCTTAGAAAACACAAATTCAGGAAGTTCGGATATAGTACCAAAATTTTATCTTGGGGAGTGGGTAAATGTTTTCGACATTAACCAAAATTTTCCACCCGACAGTCTTCCACCAAAATCTTTTAATAAAGAACTGGAACCCAGATTTTTTCTTTTTTACAGGGATCAAAATCTCGATAAAAGGGTAAACGATCTAAAATTATATTTCCCTCAAATGGTTTTTGAAACAGCTTCAGAGCCAGGCATGGTAGATAAAATTATGCACTGGCTTAATCCCCACAACAAAAACGAAACCATTTACATTTACCGAAATCAAAAATATTTCCCTGAACAGATCAAGTAGATTCAAACCTAAAACTAGACCATCTATCCCGGGATGGAGTTCACATAAATCATTACTTTTGATTCTCAATTTTGTCAACCAATAAATGAACATGATTTACATTTTATTGGTTAATTCATAGTAAATATCAGGTTAATGACTACAGACGAAGCAAAAAAAAATATCGAAACTCTGGTTTCAGAGTTAAATGAACATAATTACAGGTATTATACTTTATCAGCTCCAACCATTTCAGATTTCGATTTTGATATCATGCTAAAGGAATTGGAAAAGCTTGAAAAAGAATTTCCCGATTTTGCTACCGAAGACTCGCCAACTAAAAGAGTTGGTGGAGAAATCACAAAAGAATTCGGGCAGGTGGTTCATCAATACCCCATGATGTCGTTGGGCAACACTTATTCACAGCAGGAATTAGCAGACTTTGATGTCAGGGTAAAAAAAGTAATTGAAGAAGATATTGAATATGTTTGTGAACTGAAATATGATGGAGTGGCCGTTGGTTTAAGGTATAAAAATGGAAAACTTGCACAGGCCGTAACCCGTGGCGATGGCATACAAGGTGATGATGTAACAACAAATATTAAAACCATAAGAAGCATTCCTCTTGCTTTGCGTGGCAAGGATTATCCGGAAAATTTCGAAATCCGTGGCGAAGTAATGCTACCTCATAAGTCGTTTGCAATGATGAACAAAGTGCGGGCAGAAAATGAGGAAACACTTTACGCCAACCCCCGCAATGCTGCTTCAGGAAGTCTGAAAATGCAGGATTCGGCAGAAGTTGCAAAACGCAAATTGGATTGCTTTCTTTACGCAATCATGGGAGATAATCTTCCCTATAAAAACCATTACGACAATATTTCTGAAGCCCGGAAATGGGGATTCAAAATCCCAAACTATATTGTTAAGTGTAAAACCATAGACGAGATTTTTGAGTTTATCAATAATTGGGATAAGGAAAGAGTAAATCTGCCATTTGATATTGACGGCGTAGTAATTAAGGTTAATTTATACAGCCAGCAGGAAGAATTAGGATATACTGCAAAATCTCCCCGTTGGGCCATCTCCTATAAATTTAAAGCCGAAAGGGTTTCTACGAAACTTATATCTATCGCTTACCAGGTTGGTAGAACCGGTGCTGTAACACCCGTTGCAAATCTTCAACCGGTTTTACTTGCGGGTACTACAGTAAAAAGGGCATCGCTTCACAATGCTGATATTATTTCAAAACTGGATGTGCGAATTGGTGATGTTGTTTATGTGGAAAAGGGGGGTGAAATTATTCCAAAAATTATTAGTGTGGATCTCGTTCAACGTCCTTCCGGAACTATGAAGGTGGAATTCACCAGGAATTGCCCTGAATGCAACACCGAACTTATTCGACAAGAGGGTGAAGCCGCACATTACTGCCCCAATGAAAATGGCTGTCCTCCACAGATCAAAGGAAAGCTTGAACACTTTATCAGCCGGAAGGCTATGGACATCGACAGTCTGGGTGAAGGAAAAATAGAACTGCTCTTTGAAAAGAACCTGGTGCATGATGTGGCCGATCTGTATGAATTGAAATACAACGATTTACTTGGCCTGGAAAAGATTTATCCTACTGTGGAAGGAAAGCGTGAAAAGAAAATCAGTTTCAAAGAAAAAACTGTTGAGAACATTCTTAAAGGAATTTTAAAATCCAAAGGTGTTCCTTTTCAAAGGGTGTTATTTGCACTGGGCATAAGGTATGTTGGCGAAACGGTTGCAAAAAAACTCGCTTTCCACTTTGGCAACATTAACACTCTGATGGAGGCTGACTTTGAATCGTTGCTTGCCGTAAACGAAATTGGAGATAGAATTGCCGAAAGTGTAATATCCTGGTTTAGTAAGGATTCAAACCTTGCGATAATCGGCCGTTTAAAAGAACATGATCTGCGATTTGAAGGCGAAGCAAAACAAGAAGCATTTGTTCAAAAACTTGGTGCGGCATCTTTTGTAGTTAGTGGTGTATTTCATCATCACTCAAGGGATGAGATCAAGCAGCTTATCGAAGAAAACGGAGGCAAAAACGTAGGTTCTATTTCGGGTAAAACTGATTACGTTTTAGCCGGAGAAAACATGGGCCCAGCCAAAAAGGAAAAAGCAGAAAAACTGGGTGTGAAGATCATTACTGAGGGTGAATTCCTCGATATGATCAGGTAAAAAGAATCGTAATAAATAACCAATAAATTAGTTTATCATGAGCAACAATATTCCATCTCATTACCTTAAGGTAAAAAAAAATCACCCTGAATTTATTAAGGCTGTTGAAGCCCTTGGCGAAGCAGCTAAAAATGCGGGCCCTGTCGATAAAAAGACAGCACATTTGATTCAGTTAGGCGCTGCTGTTGCAAGCAAAAGTGAAGGATCTGTACATAGCCATACCCGACAATTACTCGAAATGGGAGTTGACCCTAGAGAAATTCGCCACGCTATAATTTTACTTACGAACACCATTGGTTTTCCGAATGCTATGGCCGGGCTCACCTGGGCCAATGATGTAATCGACAAATAAAAAAACCTGACAGATTCAAAATCTATCAGGTTTATAACCGCTAAACTCAAAAAGTTTATCGCTGTTTTATACTGCCGGCACCACTTACATGGCTGTCCACTTTTGGATTGCCCTGGTAACGGATGGATGCAGCGCCTGAAATTCTTGCTTTCAAAACGTCAGTACAGTGTATTTTTGCATCCCCTGCCCCACTGATTTCTATATTATACTCTGCAACAACGAAATCATACGCATTCAATTCGGAGGCACCTGAATTATCAATTGAACAATATTTAGCCTTGCCACGCAAATCAATTTCTGAAGCACCTGAAAAATTACATTCCAGCCTGTTCAACTCAAGGTCAAGGTCTATTTCGGAAGCCCCGCTCCCTTCGAACTCAAGGTCATCAAATTTTAGTGTTTCGTCCGACTTAACCTCTACTGCTCCCGATAGCTTCAATTTACTTAGCTCTTTAAAAGTAATGTAAATGTTAAGTGATTTGGAATTACGAATGTTTTCCTCTGTATCAACTACTAATGTTCCTCCGCGAACTTCTGTCCTGATAAGTTCCATCAAGTTTTCGTCGGCTTCAACCACAAGGCCTTCACTGCTGCCCTGGGAAAGAATAACTTCGAACGCTCCGCCAATTTTAATAGCATCAAATGATGATACACTGCGGGTTTCTTTAACTACATTGCCATTTCCATCAACGCCATCCATAAACATGCATGCCGAAGATGCCAGGGTGAAAAGTCCGAACATCAGGCTTAAAGCTACCAATGTTAATTTTTTTGTCATGTCTGAAATTTATTTGTTGTTATTATTTAAAAAAATCAAAATTAATTCTAATCGAATAAAGTAAGAGAGACGCAGTAAACTACGTCTCTTCAGAGCATTCTTTAATATATTATCTGTGATAAACCTCTCCCGACCCGGAGGCAGAAACATCTACACTTGTTGGTTCACCTTTATAAGTAAGATCACCCGAGCCACTAAGCCTGGCTTTAAGGGTACCGGTAACAAATACAATAATGTCACCTGACCCAGATGCTGTAGCTTCAACATCCCCGGCAGAAAGGCTGTACAAATTTACATCTCCCGAAGCAGACTGGTTAACATAAAGTTTATCCGCACTGCCCTTTAGCTTAACATCACCCGATCCGTTGATCTTTATTTCACATTCATTTAAACGAAGATCCTCTGCGTAAAAATCACCCGATCCTGCAACATGTAAATCAAAATTACCCTGAACTCCCGAAACTTCAACATCACCTGATCCATTGATTTCAGTCTCAAGGCTTTTCACATCCAGGTCCAGCTCAACATCTCCCGACCCATTGATGCTTATTTCGAAATCCATACCTTCTATTGTATTTTCGCTTTCAACATCACCTGATCCATTGATCACAACCTTTTCGAGGTTATCTACTGTTACGTAAACCTCCAGCACTTCTACATTCCGAATGTTCCCATCAACATCAATATGAAGGATACCACTTCGTACTTCGGTTTCGATCATATCCTGTAGATTTTCATCCGTGCGTACTTTAATGGTGTTACCTTTTCCTTGTCTTAGGAATACATCGGCTGAACACGATATCTTCACTCCGCTGAAATCCGATATGGTGCGTTCAACGGTTACTACGTTCCCGTTGCCTCTTTCACTTTTCCATTGAGCAATTGCCTGGTCGGAAATAAAGAGCATGACCAGGAACATTAAAAAGGCCAGAGCTGATAATTTTTTAACTTTCATGATTTTAAAATTTATTTTATATATAAAAAGTTTGTTATTGTAATTGACTATCTGAAATATATTGAAACTCCACCATATTCACTTACCAGGTCTACCTTCGAACCATTGGTTGACCCCTCACCAATTCTGCCTTCATAGTAACTATCAGCAGAGGAAGAAACAATTCGTTTACTAAAATCAGCCACTTCATCAGGATAGTTGAGGGTACAAAACTCCATTTCTGCTATTATCTCAAAGGCACCTTCAGGCTCAAAATATAAACTCACCGAGCCAAAACTATTTTCAAGTTCAATATGAGTAAAATCAGCCCTGATGTTTTTTACACTAAAACTGCCATATTCCGTCTCACCCACCAGGCTTGCTTTCAACTCACCTACCTTAAAATCAGAGAACTTGGATGACATGCTCAATACGGCTACTTTCCCTATCTCTACCTGCCCACCTTCATTTTCAATTTCCAAATCACCTACTTTACCAATACTCAGGTTCGAATAATTCGCCTCGATGGAGAGTGATTCTGATTTTCCAAGTTCAACACTGGAGTAATCCACTTCAATATCACCAGCATTAATATAACCGATGCTCGCATTGCCAAAACCAATCTCAATGCTATTGGATGTGCTTTTAAGTTCGTTGATTTCAAGATTGCCATATTCATTGCTGACCTGAGCTTCTCCCTCAATGGTTTCGATATAGGCATTACCAAATTGATGCTCCAGGTCAAGTCTTACCGAGGCGGGTAAAAATATTTCAAAATCTATTGATAAATTATTATTGCCCTTGTCAAACAATTTACCACTGAATTCACTTTCTACAGAAACTCCACTTCTATCACCATCAAGATTAATTTTTATGGCATTAAAAATCTTTTCTGCTTTTTCGCGATTGGATGTTTCAACACGGGCAACTACCTTTACTGAAATTGAACCTTCATCCCAATTCTTACATTCAACATTACCGTACTGGTGTTCAATTTGGAGCAATGCATCTTTATTTACTTCATATTTCTTATCAACAAGGACCTTTTCTATTTTTTCCTTTGCAGACACCGTAAGACTTACAAATGCTGACAGTAAAAGCATGACAATAATTTTCTTCATAATATTTATATTTGAGTTTTTCATTTTCATTTAGATTAAGGATTCATTTGAGGAGTTTCTTCCAGGGGCTGGTTTGCCTGGCCCATTTGCTTCAGGATATTATCCATCACTTCTGCCTTCTTGCGTTTGTTGTTAACCAAAGCAGCCTTAAGCATTGCATTTTCAGGATTCTTGGCATATTCTTTCTCAATTTCTGCCAGGGTAGCGTCGAGGTTTTCCAGTTGCATAGCTGCCACAGTTTTAACTCGCGAGGCCTGTTCGTCATTTAAGGCCAATTGGTCTATCTGTCCCACCTTGGCATTGGTAATCGATTCGTAATAGGCAAATACATTTTCAATATCGCCTGAGAAATCTATTTGTACAACTTCTCGCATCACTGCACCACTGAGATCCTCGATTGAGTATTTGAAAACAAGAACTGATGCAGCAATAAATACCACAGCAACAGCAGCAATACGAAGCAAATTCGACCAGCGCCCTGAGTCCGCTGTCTGTAACTCCGCCTGATCCAGTTTATCGACGAAACGCTTTTTGTGCCCCAGGGTTGGATCCTTATCGTCGAAAAAGGCAGGATTATCTTTTATTTTACTTTCTAAAAATGACATGGTTTTATATTTAAGTATTTTGAGTCAAATTAATTTCTTGATTTCATTATAATTTCTAATAATTTTTGTTTTGCTCGTGAATACCTTGTTCGGATATTCCCGTAGCTTGTATTCAATATCTCGGAAATCTCCTGGTGGTCATACCCTTCGAGCAGGTGAAGTGAAATTATCGTCTTATAAGCATGAGGCAGTTTTTTAATGCCATCTCTTATCTCCTCTAACCTGCAAAACACATTTTCCGAATATTCCTCATCATTCTCTACGGTATCTTTCAGGTCGATATCGGCTTCGTCAATACTTACTGTCTCCTTTCGTTTCCTGATTACATTGATTGAGTTGTTGATGACAATTCGTTTTAGCCATGCACCAAAAGAACCTTCTCCCCTGTAGGAATCAATCTTATTAAATGCTTCAATGAACGAATCCTGCATTACATCCTCAGCTTCCGCCGTATCATTTACGATCCTCAGACTTGCATTGAACATTGCCTTGCAATAGAGTTCATAGAGTTCTATTTGTGCTGCCCGATCGTGTTGCCTGCAGGCCTCAATTAAATCGTGATGTATGTCTTTTATTGCTGTTTCCAATGTTTTCAACTGAGTTCGCATTAATGACACAGCTAAATTAAGAATGTTACACTTAAGAATGAAAAAATAGGAAAGATGGAGTAATGGAGTTTTGAAATAATGGTATGATCATTCGCAGGAACAAATGAAAGAACATATTTCTGCTATAGACAAAACAAAAAAGGGATTTGCCATTTTAACAAATCCCTTTTTCAATATTCAATAAATACAGCTTTATTGACCTAAATAGGCTTTCAATAATTTACTTCTGGATGTATGCTTCAATCTTCTGATCGCCTTTTCTTTGATTTGCCTCACGCGTTCGCGCGTCAGGTCAAACTTCATGGCGATTTCATCAAGCGTTAATCCATGGTTCATTCCGATGCCATAGTACAAATTAATTACATCACGTTCCTTTTTGGTCAATGTGGCCAATGATCGCTGAATTTCCCTTGCCAGCGATTCCTTCATCAGGTCGTTATCAGTTGTTGGGTTGTCGTCGGTGACGTACACATCCAGCAAACTCATATCCTCATCCTGTGTTAAAGGCGCATCCATCGAAACAGTACGCGTAGTAATTTTCAGCACCGAGTCTACCTTGTTTTCAGGTAAATCCAATGAAGCTGCAATTTCGTCCGGCGATGGCGGACGCTCAAATTTTTGTTCCAGTTTTGAAGACTCTTTCCGAATCCTGTTTAATGACCCTACCTGGTTGAGAGGCAATCTGACTATCCGAGATTGTTCGGCTAATGCCTGGAGAATGGACTGGCGGATCCACCATACTGCGTATGAGATGAATTTAAATCCGCGTGTTTCGTCGAATCTCTGGGCTGCTTTTATTAGTCCAAGATTTCCTTCATTGATAAGGTCAGGTAAACTGAGGCCCTGGTTTTGGTACTGCTTTGCTACCGATACAACAAAACGCAAATTGGCCTTGGTTAATTTTTCCAATGCCGTCTGGTCGCCTTGTTTAATACGTTGGGCAAGTTGCACTTCTATTTCAGCAGTGATCAACTCTTCCTTACCGATATCCTGCAGGTACTTATCCAGAGAAGCAGTTTCACGATTCGTGATCGACTTAGTGATCTTTAACTGTCTCATTAATACCCTTTCTTAAAAATTAGTAAAGTTTAACCAAATTAATATCTATTTATTATGCAATCGTAGAAATAAATAACTCAATAATTTAACTCGTGGTTGTATGATTTATTGTGAACTAAACATCCAATAACTTCCAGGCATACAAACTTAAAGCAAAAAGCCTGAATAAAGCAGATGGTAAAATTACGAAAAACCGAAAGTTTTGACAAAAATATTACAGGCCAATGGCGTAATATGCCCTTTGTCCATTGGGGTAAACGCCCTCAATAAGTACCCCACCCTTCTTACTATCAAATATTTTTTCAACTTCATCTACCGACCTGATAGGTGTTTTATCAATCTCCGTTATAATAAACCCCTGACGTACGCCTTTGTTCATTAATTTGCCATTTCCAAGTTCAACAATTTGTATTCCATAGTTCAGGCCAAGGGATTCTTTTAATTCCGTTGTCGGCATATCAAATGTAGCTCCCAGTGAACCAACTGCTTCGGGCGAATCAGTGGAAACCAGTTCATAGTTATTCTCACGATTTTTCAGCAGGACTTCTTTTTGCAGGATTTCACCATCACGCTTAAGAGTAATGTCAATCCTGTCACCTGGATTGTGTTGGGCTACTGATTCAAGCAAACGTGACACACTATTTATCTCTAAATCATCAATCTCAAGAATAACATCTTCTGAACGGATGTCGGCATCAGCAGCAGAACTTTCTTCAACTACAGAAACAACATAAACTCCTTTTAATCCTTCAAGGCCCAATTCATCAGCAACTTCGGCATCGATATCACGAATAGTCACCCCAATATATGCTCTCTGAATCTCTCCATAATTAACAAAGTCGTTAACAACTTTTTTTACAATATTCACAGGAATTGCAAAAGAATACCCTGTATAAGAACCGGTATTGGATGCAATTGCAGCATTTATTCCTATGAGTTGCCCATTGGTATTCACAAGAGCCCCACCACTATTGCCCCTGTTAACAGGAGCATCTGTCTGGATGAAAGATTCGATGGCGGCATTTGCCCCAAGAATATTTATATTCCTGGCTTTCGCACTAACAATTCCGGCAGTAACAGTAGAATTAAGACTAAAAGGGTTGCCCACTGCCAGCACCCATTCACCAACTCTGATTTCGTCGGAATTGCCATAGGTTAAAAAGGGTAGATTATCCTGGTCAATTTTAATGAGTGCCAAATCTGTTGAAGGATCAGTTCCTACGATTACGGCTTCGTAGGAACGTTTATCATTCAATGTAACTTCCAGGCGCTCGGCATTTTGAACAACATGATTATTGGTAACAATGTATCCATCTCCAGAAATAACCACTCCGGATCCCGTAGCTATCAAAGGTTGATTATATTGTTGATGCGGCCGTCCAAAAAATTCTGAAAAGAAATCGTCATAAACTGAATTCCGTCTGGTAACTTCCGTTTTAATATGCACAACAGCATTTACTGTCATCTCGGCAGCCTGTATAAAATCAGGGGCATATTGAGGAACAGAAAAACCCGTCATATATGCCTGTGGCTGAATTGCATTGTTTTGCAAAGTAGAATATCTTTCAGCAACATCATTGTTTTCCAGTTCAGTTACTCTATACAAACCAACAGATATGATCCCTCCCAATACTGCTGCAACAACAAAGATCAAATACTTTCTCATAAAGTTTTTTTTTAATGTTTTTATTTGCAAATAAACGAATTCCTACTTTTCAGATTCGAATTATGAGGCCAACTTTTTTTCAGAACTCTGATAAACAACGGAAAAAACGTTAGCACAATTTCAATATTTTCAATGCTCAGTTAAAAGATGTTAATCCATTAACAGATAAAATCCGTCTGTCGATACAAATTCAATAAGTATTAGTTTTGCAGCAAAATAATTTAATTAATGAAAATTGTTTTCACAAAATACCATGGCGCTGGAAACGACTTTATTCTTGTTGATAACAGGAAAGAGAGATATAATTTAAAAACCAGTCAGGTTGAAAAATTATGTGACAGGCATTTTGGTATCGGAGCAGATGGTTTGATACTTTTACAGGAAAGTGAAAAATATGATTTTTCGATGAGGTATTTTAATGCCAATGGTATTGAAGCCTCCTTATGTGGGAACGGCGGTAGATGTATTGTATCTTTTGCCAGGTACCTGCGCATTATTGAAGAGGAAACTAAATTCTGGGCAGTTGATGGAGAACATACTGCAAACATTATATCATCTTTAAATAATGTTGATTCGATCAGGTTAAAAATGAATGATGTTGACAATGGAAGAATTTCTGGTTCGGATTACATTTTTTATACCGGATCGCCCCATTTTGTAAGAATTGTCGATTCTGTTGAAAATATTGACACAGTAAAGGAAGGCCGGAAGATCAGATACAATAATCAATTTAAAGATGAAGGAATTAATGTTAATTTTATTTCATTAGAAAAGGAGTTTATTAAAATACGGACTTATGAACGTGGAGTTGAGAACGAAACACTGGCATGTGGCACCGGTGCTGTTGCCTCAGCTCTCGCAGCATCTGTTCACAATTATAAATCTCCTGTAAAGTTGAAGGCAAAAGGTGGAGATTTAACTGTCAGCTTTAAAGTGAAAAGCAAAAGGTTTTATAACATATGGCTGGAAGGTCCGGCAACTTTTGTGTTTAGTGGTGAAATAAATATTTAGTTTGGAGGTTAGAAAAAAATGACTGGAAAAACAGTGACACTTCGCGCGCTTGAACCATCGGATATTGACCTGCTTTATAATTGGGAAAATGACAGGAAAATCTGGCCGGTTAGTAATACCATTACTCCGTTTTCCCGTTTCGTGCTTGAGCAATACATTTTAAATTCACACCTTGATTTATACACCACCAAGCAGCTCAGGATGATGATAGTCCTGCAAAAGGAGCAAAAAACCATTGGCTCAGTCGACCTGTTTGATTTCGATCCGGGGCACAAGCGAATTGGTGTAGGAATTTTAATAAATAAGGAATCGCAGGGAAAGGGTTATTCAAAAGAGGCATTGGATTTAATCATTGATTATTGCTTCAATACTTTAATGGTTCACCAGATATTTTGCAACATCAACTCGAAAAATGAGTTAAGCGTCAAACTTTTCCAATCTAAAGGTTTCGAAATTATCGGTAATAAAAAGGACTGGCTGTTGATTGATAACGACTATAATGATGAGTACCTGCTACAATTAATAAATGGATGACCTAAAAAATGACACGAAAGAAAAAAAACATACTTGTCCGCATCCTAATCATTACATTGTCCGTCCTGATCATTGCCAGTGGAACAATTGGGTTTTTATTTTGGAGGGCCGTACATAAAAATAACATCACCCTCACTGATGGGAAAGTTGGTTATCTTTTCATTAAAACTGGCTCAGGTTACGATGACCTCCTTATAGAACTGAACACAATAAATTATCTTAAAAACATAAACACTTTTAAGTGGCTGGCCGAAAGGAAGAACCTCCCCAACCACATTTACCCGGGTAGATATGAAATTGAGTCGGGGATGAATAATGACGAGTTAATCGACATGCTAAGGTCAGGATCACAAAAACCGTTGAATGTTACCTTTAACAATGTCCGCACGAATCCACAACTTGCAGGAGTGATATCCAGGCAGATTGAAGCAGATTCCATTTCGCTGATTTCTGAAATTAATAACAATAGAAACTATCAACAGCAAGATTTAGGTCCCGAAACTTATGGTGTTTCATTTATTCCAAACACCTATCAGTTTTACTGGAACACTGATGCAAAAGGCTTTATTAAAAGGATGCTGACGGAATATGATAAATTCTGGAATGATTACAGGAAACAAAAAGCAATACAGCAAAACCTTAGCCCGGTTAAGGTGTCAATTGTAGCTTCGATAGTTGATAAAGAAACGAACAGGAATGATGAAAAAGCAAGGATTGCCGGAGTTTACCTGAACAGGATGAGAAAAGGGTGGAAACTTCAGGCTGACCCAACAGCTGTTTATGCTTTCTACTTAGAAAATGATTCGTTGTTGAACCGGGTTTACAAAAAACACACACAAATCGAATCACCTTATAATACTTACATTCACAAGGGCCTGCCACCTGGCCCCATCTGCATTCCGTCCATCGCAGGCATTGATGCTATCCTCAATGCTGAAAAACATGAATACATGTATTTTGTTGCAAAGGCTGATGGGTCAGGGTATCATCAATTTTCGAAAACCTACAAACAACATCTTGAATACGCGAGGAAACTCCATGCAGAGCTTAATAAGCGCAAAAAATAACTTCACAGCATTAAACTAAATCAATGAAAACACTTTCTTATATACCTATTATTGTATTACTGAGTTTGATAATCCTTTTTTCTTCATGTGCTGACAGGAAAGCTGAAGCGCACAAACTTGTTAAAACCGGTACTATCAAACTTTACCAGGCAAACTATTATGATGCCCTCGAAGATTTTAAAAAAGCCGTAGAATATGACCCTGAAAACCCGGAGGCATGGTATAGTATTGGTAATGTTTACATGAACTTAAAAGACTATGACAAGGCTATTGAAAATTACAACAAGGCTATCGAGATCAAGGAGGATTATGCGGACGCGTATTACAACCGTGGCCTCATTAAATTTTATATGGGTGAAAGGGACCTGGCCTGTGAAGATTGGCATATCGCTGAAAGGTATGGCAAAAAAAATGTTGACGATAAAACCAGGCACTGTGATTAACTAAAGCCGGGAAATAATTAATTTTGCACACGAATTATAAAGTAGATTATCATGGGATTGACATGTGGAATCATTGGCATTACCAATGTTGGCAAAACGGCCATATTTAATTGTATCTCTAAAACCAAGGCAGAAACTACAAATTTTGCGTTTAGCACCAGTAAATCGAACATCGGTATGATCGATGTTCCTGATGAGAGGTTGTATAAGATTGATGATTTTATAAAATCAGCAAAGGTTGTTCCTGCAACTGTAGATATTGTAGATATCCCGGGACTTGCAAAAGGTTCCAGCCAGGGCGAAGGGGTTGGTAATAAATTTCTTGCCGATATTCAGCAAACAGATGCCATTATTCATGTATTACGCTGTTTTGATGATGAAAACTTACCGCACGTTGAAGGCTCAGTTGACCCGGTTCGTGACCTCGAAATTATCGACCTTGAGCTACAGGTACGTGACCTTGATCTTGTACAACGAAAAATTCAGCGATTGGAAAAACTCACCAAATCAGGTGACAAAGAAGCGAAAAAGCAAATTGGAGTATTAGAAGGCCTTGTTGAGCATCTGGAGAATTTCCAGAACGTCCGGGATTTCAGTGTCAGCCAGGAGGATAAAAAACTCATCATCGACGACATGTACCTCCTTACCGATAAACCCATAATGTATGCCTGTAATGTGGATGATGACTCAGCTACAACAGGGAACCAATATGTCGACAAAGTTAAGGAAGCATTAAAAGAACAGGACACCCAAATACTTGTGATTGCCGGCAAATTAGAAGCGGAAATTGCCGAATTGGATAGTGAAGACGACAGGATGGAATTCCTGAACGATGCAGGACTAAGTGAGCCAGGAGTCAACAAAATGATCCGATCAGCTTATGATGCATTAAACTTGCAGTCGTTTTTTACAGCAGGCCCCAAAGAAGTAAGGGCATGGACAATAAAAAAAGGCATGGCTGCACCTGCTGCATCCGGAGTAATTCATAGCGACCTTGAGCGGGGGTTTATCCGTGCTGAAGTAATGAAATACGATGATTTTATGCAATACGGCTCAGAAAATGCAGTAAAAGAAGCTGGTAAATTTCATGTTGAAGGCAAAAACTACATTGTTCAGGATGGTGATATTTTGCATATCCGGTTTAATGTGTAGCTCATGTGATTAACCAAAATCGCTTAGAGGTAGACTATTTTATAATTGACCTGAAAATTATCGCTTCAATTTACCTGTTTGCCCTACAACTCATTCATCAGTTCCACCAGCAGTTTTATTAAACCTTTTTCTGCCCTTGCAGCAACAGCAAGTATCTCTTCAATCTCCACCGGAGCTAGATTATCCGGATCACATTCATCCGTAATAACAGAAATTGCAGCAACTGGTAAGCCCATATGGTGTGCCACCAAAACCTCCGGAATGGTTGACATTCCAATCACATCAGCACCTATTGTTCGCATAAACCTATATTCTGCCCGGGTTTCCAGGTTTGGCCCGGCAACTGCTGCATAAACTCCCTGCCTGAGTATTACACCATGCTTTTCAGCCAAATTAATTAATTTTTGATTAAGGAATTTCGAGTAAGGTTCACTCATATCCGGAAAGCGAGGCCCGAGTTCATTATAATTTCTCCCGATTAATGGATTATCTCCCAAAAGGTTAATATGATCTGTAATTAACATCAGTTCACCTTTTGAGAAATCAAGGTTCACAGCTCCACCAGCATTCGATACAAGCAAATGTTTTATCCCTAAATATTTAAAGACCCGCACCGGGAAACTGATTTGCTGCATTGTATAGCCTTCATAATAATGAAAACGTCCCTGCATGGCAAGTACCTTCCTACCGTTAAGGATTCCATAGATTAATTTACCATGGTGAGACTCAACTGTTGACACGGGAAAATGAGGAATATCTGCATAATCCAATTCCTTTTCAATATCAATTTCCTGAACAAGGCCACCCAGGCCCGTACCAAGGATAATTCCGGTTTCAGGTTCACCAATACCATTTTCAATTAAAAAAGCTTTGGTCTCTTTTATCTTTTCAAGTAAATCTTTCATGATTTCAAAATAATTGCAGCCCTCAACGATTTAAGTTGTAGGCCCTGTAAACGACAAAACTATTAATAACTTTCATAATGGCTCATCCAAAAGAATGAACATTATATTAATACACCAGCAAAAAACACATTCCGGTGCATAATAAAAGATTTAATTCGCTTTCATATTTTCCTTTGACGCATTATTTTACTTGCCCCGCATCAAATTTGAGATAAGAAAAATATAGTTTTTCATAATTATTAACATTTATTAGGATGGTTTGATATTTGCCATAATTTTGACACCCATGATAAAACCAGTGACCAAACAAATGAATTCGATAGAAAAATTACAACAACTCGCTACCCAGGTGCGCAGAGACATTCTTAGAATGACCAATGCTGCCAAGTCGGGGCATCCCGGTGGCTCACTGGGTTGCGCCGATCTAGTAAGTGCTCTGTACAATGGTATATTACATCATGATCCCGATAATTTTACAATGGACGGGCATGGTCAGGATGTATTCACGCTCTCCATTGGGCATATTTCTCCCGTCTTGTACAGTGTTCTTGCAAGGGCCGGGTATTTTAACATAGACGAACTCAACACTTTCAGACAACTGGACAGCCGTTTGCAAGGCCATCCTGCAACACAGGAAGGATTGCCAGGAATAAGAATTGCAACCGGTTCACTTGGCCAGGGCCTGTCGGCCGCCATTGGGATTGCACTTTCAAAAAAATTAAATAACGATCCTAAACTTTCTTGGGTGTTGATGGGTGACGGGGAACTTCAGGAAGGCCAGGTTTGGGAAGCAGCCATGTATGCTTCAGCAAATATGGTGGATAACCTGGTTGCTATAGTAGATTACAATCGAAAGCAAATTGATGGTTCCACTGATGAAGTTATTTCACTTGGAAACCTACATTCGAAATGGGAGGCGTTTGATTGGCTGGTGCTTGAAATGGATGGAAATAATATGGAAAGTGTATTGATTACCCTGAAAGCTGCAAAACTTAATACAGGAAACCATAAACCAATCGTTATCCTGATGAATACTGAGATGGGAATGGGTGTTGATTTCATGATGGGAACCAACAAATGGCATGGAGTCCCACCTAATGATGAGCAATTGCAAGTCGCGCTTTCTCAGCTTGAAGAAACTTTAGGAGACTTTTAACCCTTTTTTGGTTTGATAAAAAAACTCACATCATACCTTTTGCTGTTTATTTTCGCATTACTCGCTGGCAATTGCTTTGCACAATCGGAAAATGAAAAGGAGATGCCTGAGCCTACAACACGAATTCTGTTTGTTTTTGATGCTTCCCAAAGTATGTACGGAAGGTGGCAGAGCGATATGAAGATGCTCATTGCACAACGTCTTCTATCGAATTTACTGGATAGTTTAAGAAACGTTGATAACCTTGAGCTGGCCCTTCGGGTTTATGGCCATCAAAAACCTTACCCACCGCAGGATTGTGATGATACAAAACTGGAGGTTCCTTTTGCAAGCAATAACATCCCAAAAATTAAACACCGTCTAAAAACCTTAAATCCAAAAGGCACAACCCCAATCGCATATGCACTGGACCAGGCCAGGTACGACTTCACAAAATGTGACAATTGCAGGAATATAATTGTCCTTATCACTGATGGAATTGAGGAGTGTGGTGGTGATCCTTGTGAAGTTTCTTACAGTTTACAAAAAGAAGGTATTTCGTTAAAACCATTTGTTATTGGCATTGGCAACGATTTTAGTGATGCATTTAATTGTGTGGGAACTTATTATGACGCCACAAGTGAAGATGCCTTTAGCAAAGCTTTGAATGTAGTTATTACACAGGCGTTGAACAAAACCACCGCCCAGGTCAATTTACTGAATGAAAATGATCGTCCTGTTGAAACCAATGTAAATATGACCTTTTATGATAACTTCTCGGGGAAAATAATATACAATTTTGTACACACCATGAATAATATGGGAGTGCCCGACACACTGGTTATCGACCCCTTACTGAATTATGATATCGTAGTTCACAGCATACCTGAAGTTAGGAAGGACAGTGTTGTACTAAATCCCGGGCAGCACACAATTATCCCTATAAAAGTCCCGCAGGGATTCCTTAACCTGAAAATTGGGGGAAACTGGCGCACCATACGAAACCTGCAGGCAATCATCAGGCAGCATGGCAAAATGGAAACCCTGAATATTCAAAATTTCGGGCAAAGCGAAAAATATCTGACCGGAGCATATGACATTGAAATATTATGCCTGCCGCGGATTAAAATTGACAGTGTGCTCATAAGCCAAAGTCATACCACCAATGTTGAGATACCTCTTCCGGGCATAGTGACCATTCGCCGCAATGTGGATGGATATGGAAGTTTATACCTCGAAGCTGATGATGAAATAAAGCTCATTTACAATTTACCACTAAGCAAAGACAAAATCGAAAACCTGGTACTTCAACCAGGAAGGTATCGTGTAATTTACCGATCCAAATATGCAGATAAATCTTTATATACCATCGAAGAAACATTTGAAATAGAACCAGGCAAAACAGTAGAAATAAAACTTAATCGATAATGACTGATCAAAATACAACAACTTTCGAAAACCAGGGCAACAAAGATACAAGGTCGGGCTTTGGAGAAGCTTTACTTGAACTGGGTAAAAACAATCCGGATGTTGTAGCATTGTGTGCCGATCTTACAGGATCGCTAAAAATGGATGCGTTCGCCGGATCGTTTCCGGATAGATTTTTCCAGGTAGGAATAGCCGAGGCCAATATGATGAGCATTGCAGCCGGCCTGGCTACCGGTGGCAAAATACCATTCACAGGCACATTTGCCAATTTTTCTACTGGAAGGGTATTCGATCAGATCAGGCAGTCGATTGCTTACTCAAATAAAAATGTTAAAATATGTGCATCTCATGCAGGACTCACACTTGGTGAGGATGGTGCTTCACACCAGATCATGGAAGACATGGGGCTGATGAAAATGCTTCCAAATATGATTGTGATTAATCCCTGCGATTTTAACCAAACAAAGGCAGCTACTCTTGCCATCGCTGACTACGAAGGGCCTGTTTACCTTCGTTTTGGAAGACCAAAGATGCCAAATTTCACCCCAATCGATCAGGAGTTTATTATTGGCCAGGCATTAAAACTGGTTGAAGGGAAGGATGTAACGATTATTGCCACAGGTCATATGGTATGGAAATCTATTGAAGCCAGTATGATTTTGAAAGAAAAAGGGATTGAAGCTGAAGTTATCGATATCCACACCATCAAACCACTCGACAGGGAAACTATTTTGGAATCTGTTTTAAAAACTCGTTGTGCGGTAACCGCAGAAGAGCACCAGATTTTTGGTGGAATGGGTGAAACAGTAGCAGGCTTCCTCTCAAGGAATTTCCCCACCCCCATCGAAATGGTTGGGATGAACGATTTATTTGGAGAAAGTGGCAAGCCTGAGGAATTACTTGAAAAATACGGAATGGGAACCAGCGATATTGTTGACGCAGCTGAGTTGGTTTTGGGAAGAAAACAATTTTAGTACATGGCATTCAATCATTTCTTCATTAAAGCAATGTACAACTAAATCCTTGTATCATTGAAACATTCTATCATTGATTCATTGTATCATCCTCACTTTCAGCTCCCCTGTTCTACCAAGCCAAATTCGCCTATAAGAAAACCTTTCGAATTGCGTCCGGTTTTAATAATATTCTGCCCTTCACAGGCACTTATACCTGTCCATTTACAATTTTTACAATGTGATGTACCATTGATTTGAACACCCCAACATGCATCCGGTGTCAATTTCGAAGTGTTGATATGCTTCATGTTCATTTTTTTTACAAACATAAATCATAATCGAATATAAAAAATATGAATCAATTTAAACTGATAATAATATCCACCAAATACCAATTAAAATAGCAACAGAACCTCCAGCAATGCGTAATACGGTATAGGCCCTGGTCATTTTAGCTTTCGAGGCTTTAATAGCAACAAATCCCAGCATTACTGAGAATAAAACCATTGCTCCTATTGTACCAATTCCAAATCCGGTAAGATAAAGTGCAGCGTCCAGTTTTGTAGGCAGGGCTAATGTAGGCAGGATGGCCAGAAGATGCGAAACACCCGCGAGTCCATGAAAAACCCCAACCCCAAGTGAGGCTTTCACATTTTGCCGGTAACTTTTATCATGTTTATGCTTGTGTGCATTTGTGTCGCTGTGCGAATGCTCCTGTCCATGATCGTGCTTATGAATGTGAACGTATTCTCCGCCTTCGTTTTTATGAATATGAGGATGAGCGTGTTTTTTTGGCATAAAATTCAAATATGCCTTAAAAATGGCCCACATTCCGATGAGTATTAGCATTACCCCGACAAGTTGCTCACTGTGTTCAGAAATTGCCTCAACTGGGATCACATCCCTGAACAAAATAAATAAAACCCCAATAATCAGAATTCCTAAAGTATGTCCGATACCCCAGGCCATACCTATGCCCCATGAGCGTTTTTTAGATTCGATGGCAAGCGGTGTGACAGCTGCCAAATGGTCAGGCCCCGATAAAACGTGTGCTGCAGCCGCTGAAAGCCCTGTTAATAGTTGAAGCATAATTTTTTCGTATCGCTTATTTATAAATTAAATTAGAAGTTCAAAATTCCTGGTCGTCAAACCCGAACGCTGTACATTGAACTTTACACTTTAAACTTTACTCTATTCCATTCCCGGTCAACATATTCCCTTTTACACCTGTACATGGAATACACATTTTTTTACCTTGCTTTTCGATTATCCTCGACTCCATCACACCCTCCCCACATTTATCACAAACAATGCTTTTATGTGAAGGAGCATAGGATGGGATTCCCATTCTGACTTCTGCAACATTAAATAGCTTATCAAAATCCAAAGTAAGTATAGCAAAAGCCTTCTCAATACCAAGTTTCTTAAAACTGGCAATTTCTTCATCGCTATGATCCTGACTTGACACTACCTTTTTATAACTTTCTGCAAAAGGTGGATGCACAGTTTTCATATAATCTTTTCCGCTATATTTTGTAGAAATCCGCACACCTATTCCATCACGTTTAGTCAGTGTAAAAGCCACTTTCCCAAAATCCTTGAATATTAGCCCATTATTCCCAAAGGTGCATCCCGTAACAAATTGAATCCCGTCAGAAACACAATTATTGGTTTCAACAATAGCCAGCAAATCCTCAAGACCATCGGAATCAGTTCGGACCATTTGCATAGCCTTAGTTGCCATCATTACTCCCATTGCAAGTCCGGGGCAAAAATGGCCATGAATTTGAACCGCATCCAATAACAACCTTTCTGTTTTACCAGCCCAAATATTAGAAATGATTTTTTTTCGGGGATTCACTTTTCTGCTGTGAGTGCCAGATGCTTCAATTTCTTCCTCTGACATCGGAATATGTACCGGCTTAATATCGACAACCGGGGTTTTGTCAATTGCATCAAGACCGTGCACCCTGAGCACATTACCTTTTCTTTCGATTAGCTTTACAATTGTACTGCCCATTTGAGATGGCCTGCTTGGACTACGTGTGGCGAAAACGCCTTTATGTTCACCAGTAAAGGTATGGGTTTTAAGTTGGTAAGGTTCAGCTTTATTGAAGTGAAAGTACACTTCCAGGTAATCTGCAAGTTCCGTCTTAAACAAACCCTCGGAATACTCTTCAAATACGTTTATCTCACTCACATTCTCCCGCATAATAACCGGGTCGGTGGGTTCTCTAAATTTGCTATTTACAATACCAATGTATGAGATATTCATCATAGAATAAATTCAAGTTATAAAACTCGAGTTTTAAACATGCAGCAAAAATAGAAACCTTAGCAAGAGTGGGAAGAAATATGATAAATTTAGAAATAATCCAAATGATCAGTCTGGAATGAGGAAAGTATTAATCTATGGACATGAACAATATATTTGCAAGTACTCGAAGCTGGTGTATGAACATTTGGCCTGTAAATCTCAAACCGCTTCTCTCGCGTTTCGTCACCAGAATGTATTTTTGGTCTTGATTTGTTTTGTATCGAAAAACTTTCAGATGTAACCTTCGGGGCTAAAAACACAATGGGAATCCCATCTTGCGATAGAATCCCCATTCACTTTCCTGCCACCGTAGTGACAGTTCCGTGCCAAGTTACTGTTATTGTGGCTGCCCATTCCATGTTTCCCTTGCAGGTAACACTTTCTGAGCCCGGCACGGTCATGATCAATCGTTGCCAATTTTTCATTGTTGCACCGTTCCTGGTTCGCTGGCTAACTCTCTTTATGGATTCCGTAAAATCCCGGATCGCAGCCCAAAACCGTTCTTTGATGTTGTTGCCAACCTCCAGTTTTCGGTTTCCCAGGTTCTCCGACTTTTCTTTCTTAGCCGTTATGCTCTGAGAACACATCAGCTTCGAAATAGTCTGAGCGATGTAGCTTTTGCAAGCAACCGGTTTTAAGGCCGGCCAGCATCCCTTACGAAACACTGTCATCGTTTATTCAGCAGGTCTAAGAACTGATTTGCATTTGCCTGGCAAACTAATGCTTCCGCTTTTGCTAACCCAAAGGCTTGGTTTCGGTTGTTGCCAACTTCTTCTCTTTCCTTTCGGCGATCCAAGCTAACCTTTTATCCCTCGCTTGGTGAAACAAATGTATGCTAAACCATACCCCGAAGTCAAGTTTTTTGGGCTTTTAATATGAACAGGAAATTCACATCGTTTTTCAACAATTGTTAACAATTCAGTAAGTATTTCTAAATTAAGTATTTCTGTACTCTATTATTTATAACATAGGTGATAAATGGAGAATTGATTTAAAGATTATATTAAAGAGACTGGTAAAAAAAAGAAAAATCGACATAATAAAATAAGCTTTTCTCAGCTAATTTCTTTCTTTTTCAAAAATTTCAAGGTCTTTAATTTGATCCCCATCAATAATAAACCTGACAAGCGTTATCTGATTATGTAACCCGAATTTACCAGAAGCTCCCGGGTTGATGTGGAGCAGATTGAATTTATTATCGTACATCACCTTAAGTATATGGGAATGCCCTGAAATGAACAATGCCGGTTTTTCCTTTTCTATCAACAACCTTGCTGGTGAAGAATACCTTCCAGGGTATCCTCCAATATGGGTCATTAATACCTTTACATTTTCAATTGTAAAAACCTGGTTTTCCGGATAGCTTATCCTGATGTCGCTCCCATCGATGTTACCGTAGACAGCAATAAGTGGTTTAAAGTTTTCCAACAGATCAATTACGCTAACATCACCAATGTCACCTGCATGCCATATTTGATCGCAATCCTTAAAAAACTCAAACAATTTCTTTGGAATGGAACCATGTGTATCAGAAAGTAAACCAATTCTTGTCATCGAAATTTACATCTGGTTAGCATTGTTGGGAGAGATGTAACGATGTTTTTCAAAGTCTTCGAGGTTGAATATTATATTCAGCACCAGATTCGTCCTCACAGCATTGCCATCTTTTATTCCCGGCATCCAGTTAAGTAGCTTTATCAACCTGATTGCTTCCTGGGTACAACCTGCACCAACAGGTTTTAGAATTTTTATATTTGAAACTCTTCCAGATGGTTCTACCACAAAAAACACCTCAACTGACCCCTGTATGTTTTGCTTCATCGCTGCATCCGGGTAAACAAGGTTATCTACAATAAACTGATTAAAACTCATCCCATTTTCATCATAGATTGGCTTGGCCCTTTCATTTAACTGAAAGCCCTCAAAAACCTCTAAAGAATTGCTTATCGGAGTATATGGATATTGAATTTCATCGTAACCTCTGTTTTTAACGCAGCGTTTGTACTTGCTCAATTTAAATTGGAATTCCAATGTTTGTTCCTCATCAAGTTTCATCCCTCTATACTCTGCCGGATCCCACAATAATTTGCTAAAAATCCGCTTTGACTCATCATCCAATTCCGGGCTTACTGATTGTGCAACATCAAGTTTTCCGATCGTACCATCACTTTTAACAAGAAATGATAGGACCACCGTACCTTCTGTTTTGTTATCCTTGGCCATTTCAGGATACACCAACTCCTCTTTAATAAAATCCCTGAGTTGCTGTTTTCCACCATAAACCTCTGCAGAATTGTATAATTGTGAATAAACACCGTTGGTAAAAAATAGGAGAATTGTGATAAAAAATACTGTTTGCCTGTTGAGCATAGCTTCGAAGTTTAATAATAGTAATACAATAAATAAAACACCTTGTAAAGTTAAAAATTATTTGAACTCCAATTTTTCTCAATTCAATGTGGATAAAATTCAAGAACTCCTCTGATTATTCTTTCTACTTTTATGCTCTGAAAAAATGCAAATCATGGATATAATATTTTTATTAATTGGGATAGTTGGAGGTTTTATTGCTGCATGGCTATTTTTTAAATTAAAGCTATCGAAACCAAACCCACAGATAGTTCAAGAAACGAACAGGCTCAAGAATGAAATAAATAGCTTATCCATAAAATCGGAAATTGACAAGGAAAAGATTAAAAGCCTGTCTGATGATCTTGATAGCTCGAAACAACAAATTCAAGTCCGGGAAAATAACATTCTTGATCTTACAAAAAGCCTTTCAGCAAAAAGTTCCGATTATAACCACCTTGCTGAAAAACTAAAGGAACAAAAGGAAGAACTGGAAAATATCCGGGATAAATTCACAATTGAGTTCAAAAACCTGGCTAACGAAATACTCGACGAAAAGAGCAAAAAATTCACAGAACAAAATAAAACCAACCTCGATCAGGTATTAAAACCTTTAAGTGAAAAATTAAGCGAGTTTGAAAAAAAGGTTACTGATGTTTACGATAAAGAGGCCCAGCAGAGGTTTTCTTTAAAGGAAGAAGTAAAACGACTGGCAGAACTTAACCAACAGGTAAGTAAAGAAGCCCATAACCTGACACAGGCTTTAAAGGGTCAATCAAAGACACAGGGTAACTGGGGTGAGATGATTCTTGAAAATATTCTGGAAAGATCTGGACTTGTGAAGGACAGGGAGTATTTTGTACAAAAATCGTTTAGCGATAAAGATGGAAAAAGGTTGCAGCCTGATATTGTTGTCACCTATCCTGGAGATAAAAATGTGGTTATCGACTCGAAGGTTTCGCTTACGGCCTATGAAAAGTATGCTACTTCTGAATTAAAGAAAGAGCAGGATGCCACCTTGAAAGAGCATCTTACTTCAGTAAGAAAACACATCGACGAGTTGCAATCCAAAAACTATCAACACATTTATGAATTGAACAGCCTTGATTTTGTGATGATGTTTATGCCCATTGAACCGGCATTCCTGCTTGCCATCCAGCATGACCCCGGCCTGTGGAACTATGCTTACGATAAAGGAATTTTATTGATCAGCCCTACAAATCTAATTGCAGCTTTAAAAATGGTAGCCAGTATCTGGCAACAGGAATACCAGAGTCGCAACGTCCTTGAAATTGCCGATCAAAGTGGAAAACTCTACGATAAATTTGTTGGTCTTGTGGATGATCTTTTAGATGTCGGCAGAAAACTTAAAACCACTCAAGGCAGCTACGAAAACTCAATGCGCAAACTTAGCGAGGGAACCGGCAACCTGGTGTCGCGAGCTGAGAAGATTAAAAAATTAGGAGCCAAAGCATCCAAGGAATTACCAAAAGCAATTATTGACAGATCCAATGAAGAGTAAATTTTCTTACACATTAATATCATTATCTTTAACAGTATTGATTTTGTTAATTGGTTGCAAAGTAGCCAACAAAATCACGTATATTAATTTATCGCAGCTTTACGCATCCGATAACAGCCCGGCCATTTCAGGCCTTCGGGTTTTTAACGAAAACGACAGTATTTCTAAAGTATTTGTAAGGTACAACATGAATGAGCTGACATATAAGATTCCCAACGGCAAAACATACCAGAAGGCATTTTACAGTCTTTCTTACGAACTCTTTAGCTCTTATGAAAGTGATGAGGTTATCGACAGTAATGTATTTGTTCTGACTGATTCGTTATACTACAACCAGGATTTTGAAATTGTATTTGATTTTGACATCCATGCGGCCTTCCCCGGGAATTATTTACTCCAGGTAACTTTCCGTGATTTGAATAGCCTTAACTCAACTATTTATCCGGAAGATGTGTATAAGGGGTCCCCAGATGTTGCTCAAAACTTTTTACTGGTTAACGAAGCGGATGAGATTATTTTCAATGATTGGATAAAAAGTACTAGCAGGTTCAGTATCCTGTGTAAAAACCAAAACCAACAAAAACTTTTTATCAGCCATCACACCGATGTTTTCCCCATAGCTCCCCCACCCTTTTCCACTGCATCGCCTCCAGTTTATTCATATGAAACCAAGAACCACTTTACTGCAAATGTACAAAACGGTAAAAGCGAATTGATTGAATTACCTGTTGCAGGGCTTTATCATTTCCAGGCTGATACCTCTACTCGCTATGGATTAACACTTTATAGGTTTCATGATGATTATCCTAATGTTACTGAGGCTGAGCAACTGATCCCACCACTTCGTTACCTTACAACATTGAAGGAATACAAAACAATGTTATCATCGGAAGACCCAAAACTGGCAGTAGATAATTTTTGGCTAGAAACTGCCGGTAATGAAGACCGGGCAGTCGAGTTAATAAAAAACTATTATAGCAGGGTTGAATATTCTAACTGGTTATTCAGCTCCTTTAAAGAGGGTTGGAAAACCGATAGGGGAATGATATATATCATATTTGGGCCGCCGCAAACCGTTTATCGCAAAAGCAATATCGAAACATGGATTTATGGAGAGCAAGGCAATCGGGTATCTTTAACTTTCGATTTTATCAAAGCCTATAATCCTTTTAGCGACCAGGATTTCATTCTGCAGCGCCAGGCCGACTTTAAAAACTCATGGTATATTGCAGTGGATTATTGGAGGAGGTAAAGGCAAGGTTGGGTGTCGGGTGTAAGATGCTAGTTGTCAGAAGTCGGATAATGAGTGTAGTTGTAGGGTATGATGAAGTGGATGTCTGTTATTTGCATTACTAAACTGAATTAGATCCATATTGTAAATTACCCAGAATAAACAAAAAAACTAAACATGAAATTTAAATTTGAAAAGCTTATAATTTGGCAAAAAGCCATGGATTTAGGAGAAGAAATAAATGAATTAATCGCTAAATTCCCTAAAAAAGAGGTGTTTAATCTTTCATCTCAAATGTTGAGAGCTGTCGACTCTATTACTCTCAATATTGCCGAAGGATCTATTGGCCAATCAAACCCTGAATACCATCGCTTCATGGGATATGCGATTCGATCACTTGCAGAAGTTGTAACCTGTTTGCATAAGGCCCATCGAAGAAAATATATCTCAGCTGAAGAATTCGATAAATACTATGATGATTCATTTTACTTGATGAATATGATGATATCCTTTAAGCGTAAAATTGATTAAGCAAATAAGTTCTTCAAGCTTCAAACATCAGTCACCAGTCATCAAACATCCAGCATTATTCATTCAAACAGAAAAATATCTTCAACTCATGACAAATAGCGATAAAGAATTCAAAATCCAGACTGAACAATTTGCAGATATTAAAATATTAAGATACCAGGTGCCGGGATTTGAACAACTTCAGCTTGAACAGAGAGAACTGCTTTTTTACCTTTACGAAGCGGCACTTTCGGGGCGCGATATAATTTACGACCAAAACTTTAAGCACAACCTTTTCATCAGGCGAACACTGGAGAATATCTTAAAAACCTACCCCGGGAACAGAGATTCTGGTGAGTGGAATCAGTTTTTGGTTTACCTGAAAAAAGTTTGGTTTTCCAATGGTATACACCATCATTATTCGATGGACAAATTTACGCCGGACTTTTCAGAAATTTATTTAAAAATATTAATAAAAGGTGCAGATTTTGCTGGGTTCCCCGGCGGCTTCGACAACACAGATGAATTGATTGACAAAATAACGTCCTTGATTTTTGACGAAGATATCGCTTCTAAACGTCTAGTTCAGGATGAAGGTGTGGATATAATCAAAGCATCAGCCAATAATTTCTATGAGGACATTTCACAAAAACAAGTTGAGAGCTATTATAATGATGTTTCTGACCCAGAGAATACTCAGCCGGTTTCCTATGGCTTAAATTCTAAGCTCGTTTGTGAGAGTGGAGTTTTTTTGGAGAAGGTGTGGAAACTTGGAGGCATGTATCATGGAGCGATCAGCAAAATCATTTTCTGGCTTGAAAAGGCCGTTAATGTAGCCGAAAATCCTGCACAACAACTGGCATTGAAGAAGTTAATTGAATTCTATAAGACCGGTAACCTCAGAACTTTTGACGAATATAATATTCTTTGGCTAAAAGATACTGAATCGATTGTTGATGTGGTGAATGGTTTCATTGAGGTTTATGGTGATCCTCTTGGCAGGAAAGCTACTTTCGAATCAGTAGTTTCTATCCGGGATGAAGAGGCTACAAGACGTGCTAAAACTGTCAGCGACAATGCACAATGGTTTGAAGACCATTCCCCAACAAACCCTGTTTACAAAAAGAGCAATGTTAAAGGAGTTACAGCAAAAGGCATTAACGTGGTTGTTGAATCCGGAGACTGTTCCCCATCCACTCCCATAGGGATCAACCTACCCAATGCCGATTGGATCAGAGCAGAACATGGCTCCAAATCTGTAACCATCAATAATATTATGGTGGCCTATGATTTGGCATCGCGTGAATCGGGTGCCATCGAGGAATTTGCCTTTTCGGAGGAAGAAGTAGAGCTATCAAAAAAATACGGAATTTTAGCTTCTAACCTGCATGTTGATTTGCACGAGATTATCGGGCACGGTTCAGGTAAACTAAAGGAAGGTGTTGGCAATCCGTCTGACACATTAAAAAGTTATGCATCAACTCTTGAAGAAGCCCGTGCTGATCTCTTTGCCCTTTATTATGCCATCGACCCAAAATTAATCGACCTGGGCCTCATGCCAGACATTAAAGTTGGAATTACTGAATACAACTCATACATACGCGGCGGTTTGATGACGCAACTCGTCAGGGTGGAACCAGGAAAAAACATCGAAGAATCGCATATGCGCAATCGACAACTGATTGCAAAGTGGGCCTACGAAAAGGGTAATGCCGAAAATGTTATCGAAAGAAAAGTAAAGGATGGACTTACCTATTTCGTAGTTAACAACTACGAGAAACTGAGAAATTTGTTTGGAAAACTCCTCAGTGAAGTTCAACGAATTAAATCGGAGGGTGACTATGAAGCAGGAAAAAACCTGGTTGAGACCTATGGTGTTGTGGTTGATCAGGAACTACATGCAGAGGTTTTAGAAAGATGGAAAAAGCTCAATATCGCTCCATTTGCAGGATTTATCAACCCAAAGTTGAGTGCTGTTTACAAAGATGACGGAACCATAAAAGATGTGAGCATAGAGTATCCTGATGATTTTTCAACCCAGATGTTGGAGTATGCCGACAAGTATTCCTTTTTACCGGATTATAGTTGATAATACTTTCAAGCCCCTAATTCTATTTTAAAGTTACAAATCTTAAAATCTAACATCACCCCAAAACTCCATCACTCCGAATTTTTCATATTTTTACACGAAAACCAAAAAAAACTATGTTCGAACACAGTGCTGTAGAGTCTTTACTTGTCCTCATTTCAGTTATATTCTTAGGGATGTTCCTTCGCAAGTGGAAGTTAATCAAAGAAGAAGATGGTGGGCTATTAACTAAACTCATCATTAATGTCACTATCCCTGCAATGATATTTTATGCTCTGTCTCAGCAGCAATTTGAAGCCGAAAAGCTGATGCTGGCCCTTGTTATGATCACTTCACAGGTGGCCTGTGCATTAATTGCATGGGCGATAAGTTCCTTTTTAAACCTCTCACGACCCAGGCGGGGTGCTTTGATTCTGGGTGCTACTTTTACCAGTTCTGCATTTTTAGGCTATGCCGTGGTAAAAGAGATTTTCAAGGAAAGTAGTGAAGCCCTGGCAGATGCTGCTGTGGTTAGTGAACTTGGTGTTGCAACCCTTTTGTTCACGATGGGAATTTTTATTGCCATGCATTTTGGTACACATGCTTCCGGAAAACAGGAAAGATACCAGGCCATGCTCAAGTTCTTCTACTCCCCTATTTTTATTTCTTTGGTGTTGAGCATTGCTGTTTCATTTATCAACCTTCCTCATGAAAATGTTTTCGTTGGTGGCTTATACCAGGCACTTGAACTCATCTCTGGTGCAAATACCTTTCTTGTGGCACTAACCATCGGGGTAATGCTTCATTTTAAAGACCTTAGTAAGGTATGGTGGGTTGTAGCCCTTGTGATAGTCATCAAACTAATTGTTCAACCAGTACTGTCCTATTCACAATCAATATTTTATGGCTTTCCCGAATTGTGGCATCAGATTGTCGTTTTGGAGGCCGCGATGCCAACAGCTGCCATGACAGCAGTTTTTGCTAAACGTTACGGTTGTGATGCCGAATTAACCTCCATTTTGATTTTTGCGACCTTTATTTCGTCATGTATCACCATGATTATGATGGTAATTTTGCTTAATTAGCCAAGATACAACAACTCTAATATCCTTGTCCCGCAAGGGATACAGGACATTTCAACAAGCTGATAAAAATTTGTTAATCACCTTTGCTTGTTAATTTTAAATGTTGTTCTATCTTTGCACCCTCAAAAAATTAAGGAAATTTCTAAGTATTTATTATTCAAAAATCTAATCACACATGCAAAATAAAGGATTTATCAAGTTTGTTGCCATCCTGTTTGCTTTAGTTTGTCTTTACCATTTATCGTTTACTTACGTCACATCAAGGGTAGAGAAAAGGGCGAATGAATATGCCCACAATGCGGAGACGGAAAGATTATCAACAATTCTTGCCAATGGAAACCAGGTAAGGGAGCAGTATATTTACGACTCCATAGCCAACGCAAGAGACACCTATTACCTCGACTCAATGTCGAATCAGGTTGTGTATAATCTATTAGTGAGACAATACACCTATAAGGAAACGAAAGAACGCGAACTGAACCTTGGCCTTGACTTGAAGGGCGGAATGAATGTAACGCTTGAAGTTTCGGTGGTTGATATAGTTGAAGGCTTATCCGGCAACAGCCAGAACCCTACTTTCAGGGCAGCCCTCGACCTTACACGTGAAAAGCAAAAAAACAGCCAGGAAGACTTCGTTACACTGTTTGGACAAGCCTTTGAAGAAGTAGATCCCAATGCACAACTTGCATCTATTTTTATTACAGAGTTCAAAAGTCAAATCAATTATAATTCAACCAACGAAGAGGTAATAGCTATCATCAGGCAGGAAACTGATGCTGCTATCGATCGTACATTTAATATTCTTCGTACACGTATCGACCGCTTTGGTGTTGCACAACCAAACATCCAAAAGTTACAAACTGCCGGACGTATTCTTGTTGAATTACCAGGTATTAAGGAACCGGAGCGTGTTCGTAAATTATTACAGGGAACTGCTCAACTCGAGTTCTGGGAAACCTATAATTTTTCTGAATTATACAATTACTTCCAAAGCGCAGATCAAAAGCTATTAACTCTACTTGAGAAAGAAAGAATTCTTGATGATGTTGCAGAAGAGAGTCCTTTGGCTGAAACGGGTGAAGAAGTTACCGAAGAGACGATAACTGAAGAAGTTACTGAAACAACAGCAGATACAACAGATCAAGGTTTACTTGATCAAATCAGCGACACCCTGGATATGGCCCAGGAAACCATGAGTGCCGAGGAAATTGCTAAAACAAATCCATTGTTTGCATACCTTCGTCCCAATCTTGTGCAAAACCAACAGGGTAACTTCGGTCCTTCAGCCAGAGCAACTGTTGGCTATGCTGAGGTAAAGGATACTGCAATGGTTAATAATTTACTCAGAAGAGTAGTTGATGTTTTCCCCAGGGATATGAAACTGGCATGGACCATCAAACCTGAGAAAAATACTCCCGATTATCTCGAACTGGTTGCACTAAAAATAACATCACGTGATGGCACTGCTGCTTTAGGTGGAGATGTTATTGTTGATGCACGTCAGGATTTTGACCAGAATGGACGAGTTGAAGTAACCATGAACATGAATTCAGAGGGTGCGCGTGTATGGAAAAGACTAACTGGCGACAATGTCGGCCGCCAGGTTGCAATCGTCCTTGATGATTATGTATATTCAGCACCAAATGTAAATTCTGAAATTCCTAACGGGATGTCTTCAATCAGTGGACAGTATGAGGTTGATGAGGCAAAGGACCTTGCCAACATCCTTAAAGCTGGTAAACTTCCTGCTCCTGCAAGAATTGTTGAAGAAGCCGTAGTTGGGCCTTCACTTGGAAAAGTGGCAGTTAGCGATGGTTTAATGTCGTTTATCATTGCCTTTGTTCTGGTACTGCTTTATATGGTACTTTATTACAATCGTGCCGGTTGGGTTGCCGACCTTGCATTAATTACTAATATTTTCTTCCTCTTTGGTGTACTCGCTTCATTGGGTGCTGTACTTACCCTACCAGGTATTGCTGGTATCGTACTAACACTCGGTATGGCGGTGGATGCCAACGTGATTATTTACGAACGTATCAAGGAGGAAATCAGGGCTGGTAAGGGCTTGAAATTAGCTATCGCTGATGGTTATAAAAACGCCTACTCTGCTATCATTGATGGAAACGTTACTACATTGCTCACAGGTATCGTACTTTATACCTTTGGTACAGGTCCAGTACAAGGTTTTGCTACTACACTGATTATTGGTATCCTTTCATCTTTATTCTCCGCCATCTTTATCTCGAGACTTGTATTTGCATTTTTCCTCGACCGCAACAAAACTATTGCATTCGGAAACAGCCGTACAATAAATACCCTGGTAGGTGTTAATATCAACTTCCTTAAAATGAGGAAAGGTGCTTACATGCTGTCAGCAGCGATTATTATTCTTGGAATTGCTTCGTTAGCATACAAAGGACTTAATTATGGTGTTGATTTCTCCGGTGGACGGACTTATGTAATTCGTTTCGACCAGTCGGTTAACACCAATGATATGCGAAGTTCGCTGGAAACTGAATTTGGCCAGTTGCCTGAAGTTAAAACCTTTGGCCCAAGTTCTCAGGTGAAAATTACTACAAAGTATTTAATTGATGATGACAACCCAAGTGTTGACTCATTGATCCAGCATAAGCTTTTTACAGCGCTGCAGCCTTATTTTATTGACCAAACTCTGGATTACAGGAATTTTGTTGCCGACACTGATGCTGATAAAATGATTGGAATTTTAAGTTCCCAGAAAGTGGGGCCAACCATTGCTGATGATATCAGGAACCGTGCAGCAATGGCAGTTATCTTTGCTTTGATTGTTATCTTTATCTACATCGCTATCAGGTTTAAAAAATGGCAATATGGTTTATCAGGTGTTATTGCTTTGTTCCACGACACAATGATTACTGTTGGTTTGTTCTCAATCTTCTATAACATTCTGCCATTTAACCTGGAGATTGACCAGGCATTTATTGCTGCTATTCTTACCATTATTGGTTACTCCATTAATGATACGGTAATTATTTTCGACCGTATTCGTGAGTTTATATTTCTGCATCCGAAAAAACAATTGGATACAAACATTAACGAGGGTCTTAACAGTACCCTGGCTCGTACCATCAATACTTCGGGAACTACGCTTGTTGTGTTGATCATTATATTTATTTTCGGTGGTGAGGTGATACGTGGATTTACATTCGCACTGCTTGTGGGTATTTTGGTAGGTACCTATTCTTCGTTGTTTGTTGCCAGTCCGGTTGCATACGACTTACTGATGATCAAAAACAGAAAAGATCAGAAGAAAATCAAGAAATAACCTATTTAATTAGAAATATTTTAAGTCCCGCTAATGGTAATTGCCATTAACGGGACTTTTTTTTTACTTTTGCGAGGCCGGATAATTATTCTGGTTTGAAGAATTCGATTAAGGGAAGGTCAATAACAACATCAATTGCTTTCATTTAATTTGTAGCTAAACATTTATTAAAACAATTTGATCTTTGATTCTAGCATTTTTTAATATCAGCGGAGGTGAGATATTCATCATAATTCTTGTGGTGTTCATTATTTTTGGACCTGACAAGATTCCTGAAATTGCACGCTGGATTGGAAAGGGAGTAAGTGAAATCAAAAAAGCCACCAGTGAAATTAAAGAAGAGATTGATAAAGAAACAGGGGACATTAGCAAGGCTGCCAAGAAATTGAAGGATGACATTACTAATGAAACCAAAGATTTGAAGGATATTACAGGATCATTTGACAAAAAAGGTGGTGGCAAAAAAAGTGAACCACATCTGTAATTTTCAAATCGATCGAGTTATTTGAGCAGTATGGTTAATATCATTCAAAATTGGAAATACTAAAGGTTTTAACAAGTACGTTAACCTACTTGTTTTTAAACATGCTAATGTTAGCTGTTTAATATAATCTTCCAACTAAGTAGAAGGAGAAAAAACTTTGAAAAAAACATCATACAATTTAACCATTAAAATTGTATTGAAATACACCCTGGTAATACTTTTTGGGTTCCTTATGGGAAACACACAGCTTTTTGCGCAAAGCAAAAGGGCGCAAGCAGCTGATGAGGACTTCAGAAATATGCGTTTTGCCATGGCCATTCCCAAATATAAAAAGGCCTATTCGAAAACCAAAGGGAACAAAAGCGAAAAGAACCGTATCAGTTTCCAATTGGCAGAGTGCTACCGTATGACCAATCAGCCAAAACGATCTGCTGCATTTTATAAAAGATTGGTGCGTGCCAAATGGGATCGTAGCGAACCGCTGACATTGCTGTACCTTGCAGATGCCGAGCGTGCCAATGGAAAGTATGATGATGCTCTGGAATACTATCAAACCTATGCGGAACGTTTCCCCGATGATCCCAGGGGGCAATTAGGGATTACTTCATGCGAGATGGCCAATGAATGGGAAGATAACCCAACGAATTTTGAAGTTCAAAAAATAAAGAGGATCAACTCACGTGAAAATGACTTTTCACCCGGTTATTCCGAAAATACTGCCAATGCTATCATATTTACCTCCTCACGTGATGGCTCAACCGGCAAAAAAGCTGATGAATGGACCGGACAGAATTTTACTGACCTGTATTATACAAAGCAAGACCGTAAAGGCGAATGGAGTTCCCCGGTGCTTGCCGACGAAAACGGTGCCGTAAATACTGATGACAATGAAGGCCAGGCATCATTTAATGGCAATTTCAGCAATATGTATTTTACCCGCTGCGGCAAGGAAAACATTACCATCAATGGCTGCCAGATCTATGTAGCCAACAAACAAGGACGTAGCTGGGGAGAACCTGAATTGGTTGAACTGAGTGGTGATAGTACTTCTGTTTTCGGCCATCCGGCTATTAGCCCTGATGAGAAAATGATTATATTCTCCTCACCAAAAACCGGAGGTGTCGGTGGAAAAGACCTTTGGGTAGCAACCCGACAGCAAAGTAGTGGTGCCTTCTCTACACCACGGAATATTGGTGATGCAATCAATACAGTTAACGATGAAGTATTCCCGCATTTACGCGGCGACTCAGTCTTATATTTTTCGTCTAATGGCCACCCTGGTTTGGGCAGTCTTGATATTTTCAAATCAGTGAAACAGGAAGATGAATCATGGAGTGAACCAATCAATATTGGCACACCGATCAACACAAATTACGACGACTTCGCGGTTTGTTTTCATCCCGACGGGCTAAATGAAGGATTCTTTTCTTCCAACCGCAAAGGAGGCCGTGGCGGTGATGATGTGTATTATTTCATCAACCCCCCATTGCTTTATGCCATTACCGGGAAAATTATCGACAACAGCACCCTGCAACCTCTTGAAAGTGTAGAGGTAAGCCTGTTGGGCTCGGATGGCACTACACTGGTTGCAAGTACAAATACAGTGGGTTACTATGAATTTACCAATGAGCAGGTGATGCCCAATACCACCTATGAACTGGTAGCTGTTAAAGACGAATTCTTTAACATGAAAGCCATGGAGACTACAGTTGGCCTTGAAGTAAGTAAGGATTTTGAGATAAATTTTAACCTCGACCCCATTCCTGATGAACCCATTGTTTTGCCCGAGATATTGTATGACCTGGCAAAATGGGAACTCAAGCCTCAATTTAAGGACTCATTGCAGGGACTAATTGAAACCCTGGATGCAAATGAAACAATCATTGTCGAATTGGCTGCTCATACCGACAGCAGGGATAGTGATGAACGAAATGATATTCTTTCGCAGAAACGTGCTGAATCGGTAGTGGATTATCTGATCCTTCGTGGTATTGATGGTGAAAGATTGGTTGCCAAGGGTTATGGTGAACGCTCTCCAAGAGAATTAAATAAAGACTTTGTTGTTGAAGATTTTACACTGCCAATAGGCACGGTGCTTACTGAAAGCTATATTGAGTCACTGCCCACTATTGACCTTAAAGAATATGCTCATCAACTGAACAGGCGGACAGAATTTTCTATCGTTAGCAAAGACTATGTGCCTAAAGCCAAAAGCCGAACAGTAATTACCGACTCAAGAGTTAAGGTAATCACCGACCCGGAAGAAAATATTTTAAAATTTGAATATACTCCCAACGGACTGATTCAGGCGGAATGTATCGTGAATGGCTTTACGCTGAAATTTGTTTACGACCGAAGAACTGTAAAACCAACCATTTCGTTGGGAAGTGCTCTCAGGTTACTAAAAGAAGGCGCCATTGATAAGGATGACTTTGAAGGTGATCCCACACTCGTGCTGGGTGAAGGCACAATTGCCAACAGGGCTATTTTCCATGCCGAAACACTCAGGATTGCCAACCTTACACTTTATGATATAGAATTCCAGGTGGACCATCAGTTGAAAGCTCAGATGTATTTAGGCCAGATCACACTTGGAGAAGTTGGTGAATTCGAGATAGATGAAGAAAAGCAGGAGATTATTTTTAATTAGATCTATAAGCCAACGATTGTAAACTATTCCCGTCCTTACATTGCAACAATTTTACTATTATTCATGCAGTCTTGCACTACATGTGTATTTATAAAAAACCCGGACGAGGATGTCCGGGCCAGTTTAAACTTCTTATGTTCAGAACTCCTAACCCTTTACTTTTCTAACCGAATCTATCACCGTTCCATCAACCCATTTTATAACTGAAACGATTTCATCATCGAGCTCAGGTTTTGCCGGTTTTCCGCAAATCTTTTCGGCTTCATCCTTCAGTTCACCGATAGTTTTTATAGGTAAGCCAGAATCCTTCAACTTCTCAAGCAGGTCTGTCCTACGTGGGTTGATGGCAATACCCCTTTCGGTAACAATTACATCAATCAATTCACCTGGTCCGCAAAGTGTGGTTACTTCATCCAGAATAACCGGCATTCTGTCGCGGAAAAGTGGAATAGGTAAAATGGTGCATTTTGAAAACAGGCAATTCTGCCAGCCACCGATTCCATGAAGCAAATAACCGTCGGAATGGGTAACCACATTGGCATTAAAATTTACATCCACTTCGGTAGCTCCTAAAATCACTACATCAACCATTCCTGCAAAATTTCCCTTGCCATGGTAATTATAACTGGTAAAAGGACTTGAATTGACATGGTCAGGATTCTCCTGCATTGAACGCACTCCTTCCAGATCGAAGGTTTGTCCATCGAGGATATAATCCACAAGGCCTGCTTCAAGCATTTTCACGGGGTACTGATTGCTACCCGCACGAATGAATCTTGCCTTCCATCCGCGTTCCTTCAAAAGTTCGCTGAAATAAATCCCTATTGAAAGTGCCGTACCTCCGGCACCAGCCTGGTACGAAAAACCATCCTTAACAATACCAGCCTCGTTGCAAAACTGGGCGGTCATTTCTGCAATAAGAAGCCTGTCGGGACTTTTTGTTATTTGGGTTGTTCCTGAAATTATTTTCTCCGGCAGACCAACTTTGTCAACCGTAACAACATAATCAACATAATTACCCTGAATTTGCCATGGAATGCAGGGGAATGGAATAAGATTATCAGTAACCACGATCACCTTATCAGCATATTGAGAATCACCCAGTGCAAAACCAAGCAATCCACATGCGGCCGGCCCACGATCGCCTGTAGCATTTCCAAATGGATCGGCCGTAGGAGCTGCAATAATTGCAATATCAATTTGCACCTCACCATCCTGTATGGCCTGGTACCTGCCTCCATGTGAGCGCAAAACACTCAGGCCGTTCATTTTGCCTTCAGAGGTATATTTTCCCAATGGGCCGTTCATACTCCCTTCGATATGATGGATTGTTCCATCCTCAAGATACTGGATCAAATGCTCGTGGCAGGGAAATGATGCCGACGGGTACCACCTCAGATTTTTAACACCCAGGTCTTTTGCAATATCAAAAACCATATTGGCAATCAAATCACCATTCCTGAAATGGTGGTGGCTTGAAATTGTCATTCCATCACGAAGACCTGCTTTTATCAATGCCTCTTTCAGATTGGCAACTACCTTATTTCCATCCGATGGGTAATTGGCACAACTTGAAATGCGGGGGGCAAATTTACGGCCTGTAGGAATATATTTTCCTACACCTTGAAACGGAATATGTTCTTCGCCGTTGATGATGGTTGGCACCAATCTTCCGACTGCATTCTTAACCAGTTTATCGTATTTTTTCATCTCTGTCTATAGTTTAAAGTCAATTATCAAAAACTATTATCTGTTGTGTGATTAAATTAATGCTAAAATGATTAAATGATAAAATAAGTACTAAGAAAGGTGTACTCAACCATTCAGGCATTCTTTCATTTTAGCATTGCTACATTTCCTCCCGCCAGTTTTCACCGATCATATCTAACGAAATTGCAAGATCAATTACCTTTTGGGCACGCTTTACTACAGGCGCATCTATCATTTTTGTACCTAACGAAACCACACCCAGTCCTTGTTCATTTGCAATAATGAATGCATTTACAATTTTCTTTGCTTTTTCAATCTCAACGGTATCGGGGGCAAAATTTTCATGGATCACTTTTATCTGTCTTGGATGGATGCATCCCATACCATCAAAACCAATGGATTTAGAAATCTGAACATTTCTCCTAAGGCCTTCCATATCTGCCACATCAGAGAATACAGAATCAATGGCCTGGATATGGGCAGCTTTACAGGAAGTTACCAATTGATTGCGGGCAAAAGATGATTCATTGCCCTCAACGGTACGTCGGACTCCCAGGTCGGCTGTATAATCTTCAAGGCCAATGGCAAGTGCTACAACATTATCGGCAGCAGTAGCAATCTCAAAGGATTTAATTACACCAAGTGCACTTTCGATAATCGGCATAAGCCAAATATTGCTAACAATTTTATTTGACGACTTCAGCTTTTCAATTCTTTCATTTACCAATGCAATCTGATCAGCACTTTCGCATTTTGGCACCAGGATCAGGTTCACACCATGCGGGACCAGGAAGTCAAGATCATCAAGGCCATCAGGAACCTGGTTAATGCGAACCATTTTTTCTGCTCCATAAAAGTTCAGGTTACGAAGCGCATTTCTAACCACGAAGCGGGCTTCATGTTTTTTGTCGAATGCAACAGCATCCTCCAAATCCAGAATCAAACCATTGGGATTGTGCAAACCAGCGTTGAGCATCAAACTTGGCGTATTGCCCGGCAAATAAAGGCGCGAAAACCTATTCTGGTCTTTTTTGGTTTCAAAATTATTCTCTTCGATTACATCAAACAAAAACTCCTTTTTTGTATCGATGAGTCTTTTTATGGCCGCCTCAATTCTTGCAGCCATCACAAACGGTAATGCACCAGAATCCTCTATGTTCAGTCGGGCATTTTTTATGTCGAAAAAAGTTAATACATCGAGGGCCAGTTTTTTTATGGTTTCACCAAACATGGCTACTACTTTACTTTGGAGTCCGATTTCCAGACCGCCACTATCGTTAAGTTCAAGACTAACAAAACAATCCGACCTGACGCGTTTCCCCTGGTTACCGGCTGTTGCAATTTTTTTCAAATCCACCTCCGTTTTTTTGGTTCTGAGATTTTTACTGTTAATGAATTAACGGCAAATTTATTTTTTTTTATAAGGCCATCAACGATAAAACCAGATTTTTTTTATTGACTTTTATACCTCAGTATTAGTAAGCTGATACATTTAGATACTGAAGAATAAATCCACAAACAAAAATCTACGTATATTTGATAGATAATTTTAAACACAATTGTTATGAAATTACATTTACTTTTTAAATATGTCGGGTTAATTTCCGGTATAATGGGAGCTATAATGATTATCCTGGGATTCATTGGTTATTTTACCGGTGAAATTTTAAATGTAAGAAATTATTCAAATTTTTTCTGGTTCGCCAATCCTTTCCTGATGTTGGGTATCTTTGGAATGGTAGCACACATTGCTTGTAAAGACAAGGAAAAGTCGTAATTTTGCTGACCTCAAATCAAAACGAAAGGAAATTCATTGAGGCAGGGTAAGAACCGATTTACCGGAAATTATTATTCAATTATTCTCTACCGGCTTTTACTGGCTTTTGCTGCGTTTTGGTTTAGCCGCCTTCTCTTTTATGTTTTCAACACAGCCTACTTTTCACATTTGGGTTTTGTCGAAGTAACGAGCATTTTATTTTATGGTATCCGCTTCGATGTTTCAGCCCTTATCATGTTCAATAGTCCTTTTATCTTGTTGATGGCCTTGCCCCTCCCCTTGCGAAATCAGAGTTGGTACAGATGGTTTGCCGGATTTGTATTTTATCTTGGGAATTTTCTTGGCCTGGCAGTAAATTTAATAGATGTGATCTATTTCAGATTTACCCAAAAAAGGATGACAGCAGATATCTTTTCTTATGCTGAAAATGAGGGTGGCTTTATAAACCTCCTCCCACAGTTTATCCATGATTTTTGGTATATGTTCCTGATACTGATTTTATGCACTGCAGGGCTGGTTTATTTCTCTAAAAAACAAAAATTCAAAAAAAGAAATCACAGGCAAGGCAATGTTGCCTTTTATGGCATACAGACAAGTGGATTTATCCTTACAGTTTTTTTGATGATCATCGGCATCCGGGGTGGGTTCCAGCTTAAGCCTATCAATATAATTACTGCCGGGCAATATACCGAAGCACAAAACGTATCGCTACTTCTTAATACTCCATTTACCATTATTAAAACTGTCGATCAGCAGGCATTACAGCCTATAAAGTACTTTACTGATGAGGAGGCTTATTTGATTTTTAATCCGGTACATGATTATAGCAACAAAATTGGCGACTCAACATCCTGGCATAAAAATGTAGTTCTGATTATCATGGAAAGCCTGTCGAGTGAACATATTGGCGCTTTTAATAAACACATCCCGAATTATCCCGGCTTCACTCCATTTCTCGATTCATTGATTGAAGCGGACGAGCGCATTGCGTTTGATGGATTTGCCAATGGAAAGCAAAGCATTGAAGCATTGCCTGCCATTGCTGCCAGCATTCCCACTTTAATGAACCGTCCCTATATTATTTCATCTTATGCAGGAAATCGAATAAACAGTCTTGCCAACCTTTTGGGACCAATGGGTTATAAAACTACATTTTTTCACGGAGGAACCAATGGCACCATGGATTTTGATGGCTTTGCCATGATGGCCGGATATGATCATTATGTTGGTAGAACAGAATACAATAACGAATCTGACTTTGATAGCAACTGGGGGATTTTTGATGAACCTTTTTTCCAGTACACTGCCCAAACTTTAAATAACACTGAAGGTCCATTTTTCGCTACCTTATTCTCATTATCAGCTCACCACCCCTACACCATTCCTGGTCAGCACAAAAGTAAATTCAGAAAAGGGAATCTTGAAATACAGGAAGCTGTTATGTATGCTGATTATTCACTGAAGAAATTTTTTGAAACAGCGTCAAAAATGGATTGGTATAAAAACACCATTTTTGTTATTACCGCCGATCATACATCTGAGCCATACCTTGAAGAGTACAAAACCAGGTTAGGTGTATACCGAATCCCCGTGATTTTTCATTCTCCTGATACAAGTTTTAATTTTGCTGGAAATATTGCTGTCAGCCAGGCTGATATCATGCCGTCTGTATTATATTTACTGAAATACAAGCATCCATTTATAACTTTCGGAAACAATGTATTTGATGTTTCAAATAAACATTTTGCAGTTAATTTCCTGAACGGCATATACCAGCTTATCGACAATGAATTTGTACTTCAATTTGATGGGAACACAAGTATTGCTCTTTATCAATACAAAAATGATAAGCTTTTAGAAAACAACCTGATCCTTACATACCCTCAAAAGGTAGAACATTTGGAGAGGCAACTCAAAGCATACATCCAGCAATACAACAACAGACTGATCCAAAATCGCCTAACTGCCAAATAATGGATAATTCAAACACTGGTAAAACAAAAGCATTATTCATTGTAAATCCTTTTTCCGGGATTGGCCGACACCAGGAAATCAACAATCATTTAGCTAAAGTTCTGGATCATGATAAGTTTGAATATACTGTTGAATATACCGAAGAAATCGGACATGCAACAGAGCTTTGCAAAATGGGCGTTGAAAATGGCTGCAAAATGATTGTTGCTGTGGGTGGCGATGGCACTGTGAATGAAGTATCTCGACCATTGATCAACACAGAAATTCCAATGGGAATAATACCCAGTGGATCTGGAAATGGATTGGCAAGGCACCTGGGAATCCCCATGGAAACCGACAAAGCCATCAGGTTGATTAATAATGGTCATATCAAACCCATTGATACAGTAAAAGCCAATGATCATTTATTTTTAAGCATTGCAGGCATTGGTTTTGATGCACTGGTCGCGCGTAAATTCGCAAAGCAAAAATTCAGAGGATTTTTAAAATACGTCTTTATCTCGATTACTGAATTTTTCCCCTACGAACCCACAACATTTGTTATGACTGCCGACGGCCAAGAAATTGAAAGGGAGGCACTTTTTATCAGTTTTGCCAACTCCAACCAATTTGGCTACAATACCATTATTTCTCCGGAGGCAAAAATCGATGATGGTCTGGTAGATATTTGTATAGTTAAAAAATTCCCTGCATGGGTTTCTCCATTTTTAGCGCCTATGCTAATTGCAAAAAAAATCGACCAAACTCCCTATGTTGAAATTATCAGGGCCAAAGAAGTTTTCGTAAAGCGGAAACACAAGTACATGAATCTTGATGGTGAACCCATTAAACTTAAAAAGAGACTTCATATACGAGTGATACCAAAATCTCTGAATGTACTAGTTGCATCTACAAGCTAATTCGCAACATTATTTCATATTTATTGGCAGTTATTTTATATACTACTATGGAATAAAAAAGAAATTTTATTTACAATTGAACAAATTCCCTCCTTAAACTATTATAAGATTATTGTTCTAAAACTTAAAAAATGAGATTATGCGTAAACTGTTTTTCTTAACAATTGTTATGGCAACCATAGCCAGCAGTCTATTAGGACAGCGCCATGAAAACTTCAATGCTATGGAATGGCGTTTTATAGGACCGATAGTAGGGAACAGAGGATCTGTAGTTATTGGGCACCCTTCGGATCCAAACACATTTTATCACGGAGCCAGCAACGGCTTATGGAAAACAGAAGATGCAGGAACTTACTGGGAGCCTGTAGGCGACGAATATTTCAATTATGGAAGTATTGGAGCCATGGAATTCTCGGAATCCAATCCTGATATTGCTTATGTGGGATTAGGAGAGCCACAAATGCGTAATAATGTTAGTTGGGGTGACGGAGTATATCAGACCTCTGACAATGGTAAAACCTGGCAGCATGTTGGTCTGAAAAAAGTTAAGCATATTTCTCAAATTCGTGTTCATCCTACAAACCCTGATGTGGTTTATGTTGGCGCATTCGGAGATGCTTTTGGTCCCAACGAAGACCGTGGTGTATTTCGGACAAAAGATGGTGGAAAGACATGGGAAAAGGTTTTGTATAAAAGTGATGAGGCAGGTGTAATAGATTTAGTAATAAACCCTTCAAATCCGGATGAACTATTTGCAGTAATCTGGGAATTTGAACGTAAAGCCTGGGGGCCCAAAACTGGTGGACCAGAATCAGGTATGTGGAAATCGACAGATGGTGGTGATACATGGACTGAAATTACCTACAATCCTGGATTACCCGAAGGTGGACGCGGAAGAGCAGGTGTTACCATGTCGGCAGCCGATACGAAAAAAGTATATGCTTTAATTGATTCAGAAACCAAACCTGGCTTATATGTTTCAAACGATTTAGGTGATAATTGGGAGTTTGTTTCTGACAACTTCCAGATTATTGGCCGACCATTTTACTACAGTCATATTTACGCAAGCCCACATGATGCCAATGAATTATGGTGTCCTAACAACCGCACATTCCGCTCCAAAGATGGCGGTAAAACCTGGGTTCTTGAACCTGGTGTGAAAGATGATTTTCATGATGTTTGGATTTGCCCTAAGAATCCTGAACGGATGATGATTACCTGCGATGGTGGATGTCAGGTAACAATGACAGGAGGCAAAACATGGTCAAGTCAGCATACGCAAAAGAACTCTCAGTTCTACAGGGTGAATGTTGACAACGACTTTCCGTACAATGTTTATGGAAGTGGACAGGATATTTTGGCTTATAAAATTCCAAGTGCCTCACGCTGGGGAGGTATTTCAGGCTATGAAACCACAATCATTGGTAATGGAGAAATCAGTAGCGTGATTCCAAATCCTGATGACCCCAATATTGTTTACAATATTTCAGGTGGCGCTCCTATGGGAAGTGGTGCTCCATTTACGGTAAACAACATTACCACTGGTCAGAATGAAGTCCGCTCGGTTTGGCCTGTTCCATTATTTGGATTAAATGGATACGATCTGAAATATCGATTTAATTGGGATTTAGCTTATTTCTTATCGCCTCACGATTCTAAAACAATTTATCTGGGAGGGAACGTACTTTTTAAAACAACTGATGAAGGATTAAACTGGGAGGTGATTAGTCCTGATTTAACCAATGATTTAAAAGATCGCCAAAAAATAACAGGAACTCCCTGGTTATCCGAATATTTTGGACAGGAAATTTACAGCACCATCAAACGCTGTGATGAATCACCTCTTCAGCAGGGACTGATATGGACTGGTTCTGATGATGGGAAAATATTTGTAACAAAGGATGGAGGTAAAAATTGGGAAGATGTTTCCATAACCAAAGGCATCCCTGAATACTCCCAGGTTTATGAAATTGAACCTTCACCTCATGATGCAGCAACAGCTTATGTGGTATTTTCAAATTTTAATACCTACAACGACTATAACCCATACATTTTCAAAACAAGTGATTATGGTAATATATGGACAAACTTGTCAGCTAATTTCCCTCAAACTGAAATCACTCGCACTATTCGAGAAGACAAAGTTCGTAAAGGCTTATTATTTGTTGGAACGGAAACCGGTGCATATTATTCATTAAATGATGGGCAAAGCTGGGATAAGTTAAAAGTAAATTTGCCTGCCGTTCCAGTTGTTGATATAAAAATAAAAGATGCTGACCTTGTGATTGCTACCAATGGACGTGGATTCTGGATCATGGACGATATTACTCCACTTCGTGAAATGGGGACAAAATCTGATGCAAAACCGGTACATCTGTATCCGATTCCGAATCACACACGTTTTGGTTACAACTGGTGGTTGGATTATTTGCCTGGTGGAGATCCAGAAGCTAAGAAAAATTACTTTGTTCAAAACATGCGCCCTGGCCTCACATATTACGAGGAAAGTTTTAAACCTGTAAACGGTGAGAGAAAGCGTAAATTTATTGATGCGGGAGATCCCAAACCACTGGGTCCTGTGATGTATTTTAAACTGGAAAGTGAACCAAAAGAGATAAGCATAGAAGTACTTAATAAGGAAGGAAATGTAATCCGTTCTTATGCTAAGCAGGAAATGGCTTTAAATTTTGGAACAGGAAATGACCTCAATTCAGGCTTAAATAAGTTTGTATGGGATATGCGTATCAATCGTGTTACTGCAGTTCCAAAACGACCTCCAACAGCAATAAGCCCAATTGTTCCTCCGGGAATTTATACAGCTAAACTCACCGTAGATGGTTTTGCTGAAACCCAGGATTTTGAAGTTAAGATGAGCCCAAAAGAATCATATACACAGGAGCAGGCCGATGCTAAATTTGCCTTCTGGATGGAAATGTACAATGTGGCCGAAAGCTCAACTCAAAATGTAATAGCTGCACTTGCTTCCAGAGATATGGCAATTGAAAAAGTGGAGACAATGAAAACAGCAGGTGCCAAGGATAGCAAAATTAAAAAAGCACAACAGCAGGCTGATGTAATTGCTAAAATTGTAAATGACTACGAAGGAACTTATGTTTCTACAGGCAGGACTTTAGCTGAGGTTATTAATCTTCCTGCTACCATTCTTTTTAAAATGTCGTTTATGAGTGGCATCCTTGATCACTCAGAAGGACCGGTTACCCAAAGCATGCTTACTGAATTTCAGGTTTTAATTGAAGAAGCAAAAGCTGCTGATGCCAATTATCAGGATGCTATTGAACCAGAACTGAAGAATTTTGAAAAATTAACAAAATAGATCTGGAATTGATTTGGAGGGTAAATATTAAATTGCATGACCTCCCTTTTTCTAAACACATGATATAATGATTATCAATATTAGAAAAGTCACCCTGGTTTTATCATTTTTATTAATGCTAGATCAACTCAGTTTCTCACAAGAAGCCGATACCACAAAATCAGGAAATGGTGGCTTCGGTGGTCCTGACCAGGTAGATAATCAAATTCAAAAAGACGAAGAACCCAAATCTCCATTTTTTGAGTTGGGTTTTATGCAACCCTATTTTGATTTCAAAACAAAGCTGAATGAAAAGTCAGGTTTTGGTTATGGGATGGATTACAGCGCTGCCTATTTTTCTGCCAACAATAGTTTGGGCGATAAAGATGCAGGTGCAGGGATGATAAGGTTTTATGCTTCCTGGGATTTGGTAGGTCGAGGGAAGAATAATAATGGAGCGCTGATCTTTAAAGTTGAACATAGACACAAGTACACAAATCTTTCCATCAAGGATTACGGATTTAACCTTGGATATGTAGGAATGATTTTGCCTCCATTTAGTGATGATCAGTTCAGAATGACAAACTTTTACTGGCGCCAACGAGTCTGGCAGGGCCGCTTATCTTTTGTTGTGGGATTACTGGATGCTACTGATTACGTTGATGTTTACGGAATGGCAAGTCCATGGATGCATTTTACCAACTTTGCATTCAGTACAGGCTCCGAAACTATTTACATTCCCAATGATGCTGCATTGGGTATTGGTGTAGGACTATACATTACAGACCACATTTATACAATCGCCAGCATTAGCGATGCCGCTTCCGATCCAACCAAACCCTGGAAAAGTTTTGAAACATTTTTCTCCAATAGTGATTATTTTAAAAGTGTAGAAGTGGGTTGGGTAAAATCCAAAGAGCGGCATTTTTTTGATAACATCCATCTTACCTGGTGGAATTCTGATGGAAGTGAAGTCACTGCATCATTACCAGGTTGGGGTTTAGCATTTTCAGGAACCTGGTTTATTAACGATAAAATTATGCCTTTTCTTCGTGGTGGCTTTGCAGAAGATGGTGGAACCCTCTTACAAAAATCAGTGACAGCCGGATTGGGATGGTACCAGAAAAAGGGTAGAAGCCTGCTGGGCTTTGCAGCCGGATGGGGAGAAATCAATGAAACAACATGGGATTCCGGCCTCAGTGATCAAATCACAATGGAACTTTTCTACCGGATGCAGATTTCAAGTCGCCTTGCCATTACTCCGGATATTCAATACATCATAAATCCTGGTTTAAACCCGGATGCCTCAAGTATATTTCTTTGGGGGCTAAGGGGAAGAATAGTTATTTAGGCTCTTTATCACTATTTTATACTTAACCACCTAATTTTTATTAATTAGCACACACAGATATTCAACCGTCATAACAAAAATTTATAAGGAAAGTTATCAACCTCAATAGAGGAACTAATCAAGGTGATCATCATTTTTCCAATTTCTTCAAGACCACATTTC
>Ga0070728_10000596_pt1 | contig 67682 bp, 55 predicted proteins | sample tdDd471_FD_66723 | JGI IMG/M metagenome (GOLD analysis project Ga0070728, IMG submission 66723) | Marine sediment microbial communities from the Atlantic coast under amendment with organic carbon and nitrate - tdDd47.1 | ecosystem: Environmental > Aquatic > Marine > Coastal > Sediment | place... | reverse complement strand
GAGGTATGCGGGAATATAGACAAACTGATCCCTGACGGTACAACTGAATATTTTCAGATATTTTCTCATGTGTATCATACTCCCCCCTCGTAAATAAGAGAAATAACCTCGTCCATGGGAATTGTCGAAATACTGATATCGTTTATATTGTGCTTGTTCACCAGCTCGGACATTACGTGTTTCATCGAAGTCTTAGAGAGATCTACTTCGAGCTTTGCAGAATGCCCCTTCTCTTTTAGCAGCTCGACACCATTCATATTTAGAGAATAAGCCTCTTCGAGCCTGACATTGACAATCCTTCTGTTGAGAAGTGTATACTTCATATCTTTGACCGAACCATCCCAGACCATCTGCCCCTCGTTAATGACAATAGCTCTCCGGCAGATCTTTTCGATATCCCCCGTATCGTGGGATGTGAGGAACACAGTGACTCCGCTATCACTGTTTATTCTGGTGATGAGATCCCTGATTCTCTGTTTCACTACAACATCGAGACCGATAGTCGGCTCATCGAGAAAAAGGATTTCAGGACTGTGAATAAGGGAGGCTGCAATTTCACACCTGATCCGCTGTCCGAGAGAGAGCTTGCGCACCGCCTGGTTGAGAAAAGAACCGATTTCAAAAACTTCAGTCAGATAATCGACCCTTTTTTTTGTCTCGGAACTGCTCATATTGTAAATGCTTCCCAAAAGATCAAAAGAATCTGCCGGCGGAAGATGGTACCAGAGCTGACTCTTCTGACCGAAAACTGTCCCTATGCGATAGGACAATTTCTTTCTGTCCTTATGAGGATTCATTCCCAGAACAGAAATATTACCGGTATCGGGATAGAGAATTCCCGTAATGAGTTTTATAGTCGTAGACTTCCCCGCCCCGTTGGGACCGATAAAAGCCGTAATCTCACCTTTCTCAATAGAAAAGGAGATATCGTCAACAGCCTTGATCGTCTTGTAATCGGGATTGAAGAGATTCTTCACAGACCCTTTGAAGCCACTCTCTTTCACTCTGCTTTTAAACACTTTACTCAGACCATTAATTTCCAGTACGTTGTCCATTTTGTCCTCCTCAATATAAATTTTTTCTAATTTTTACGAAGTCAATTTCTTTGGATTCGAGAAGAGGCAAGCGGAGTTTAGCGGAGCTAAATAAGCATTGTCTCGACGCGGAAGCCGAAGAAAGGAACTAGAAAAAATAGAAAAAAAAGACCCGTTGGCATACACCAACGGGTCTGAAAATACAGATATTATAAGCCGCCGGTCAGATTTTCCTATGGAAAACGGGTGTGAGTAGAATCTGAACTGATAGACACATATTTGTGTTCATTACGGCAATTTTCTCCTAAGGTTGCATTTGAGATCGTTCCTCAGAACTTCGTTCTTCCGGTACGACTCACTGGCGAGCAGCTAAGGTTGCATAGACGAGCAGTAAGCGAAGCGCACGTCCAGTCAAACGTGTTTGCGACCAGCCTTATTTCTGTAAGTTTTAAACTATCGTCGAAGAAAGTGCAAGTATTAATAAAAAAAAATGATTTGTTCAGCTAACAGGCAGAGTTATCACAAATGTAGTCCCATGGCCCGGCTCTGATTGAACTGAAATTTCACCGTTGTGTATTTCAGTGATGATAAAGTAGCTGACGCTCAGACCAAGGCCGGTTCCGGATCCCACTTCACGGGTTGTAAAAAAAGGGTCAAACACATTTTTAAGAACTTCCTTTGTCATCCCCGGACCGTTGTCGGCAATAGATATTTTTACTTTTTCTTCTTTTTTCAGATAGCGAATTGATAAAGAGATGAACCGATCGGATTGTTGTGATTCCAATAAAGCCTGTTTACTATTCCTGAGCATATTCAGCAAAACCTGTTGTATTCTCGAAGAGACACAAAATACTTTGGGTAGATTCTCCTCATAATCTTTTTTCAATTCTATTTTTTTCATATCAGGATCGGTTGAAGTTATTTCAAGGATTTTTTCAGTGAGTTCGTATATGTCGGAAAGGGTTTTCTTCATTTTGTCATCTTCCGTAAAAAATAACATGTTATCTACGATATTGGAGATGCGCTGTCCCGCATGGTTAATAGAATCAATCATACGCGGAATAGACCGTTTATTCATAAATTTAATAATAGATTCATATGAAGTTCCGACCTCTTCTGCCGCTTTGATATTGGCTTTCTGATCACGATTGCTCAAGAGTCTATTATTCAATACATAGAGAGCCTGCATCATTCCTGCAAGCGGATTATTAATTTCGTGAGCCGTTCCAGCTGAAAGTCTTCCGAGGGAGAGCATTTTCTCATTTCTAACGGCTAATTCCTCGAGCTGTTTTCTCTCATTTTCCAATCTTATTTTTTGAGAATAGTCTTCAATTATACTCAAAGACATGCCTCCTATAAATACAATGTAAAAATGACAATAGTGCTCTACTCCGTTCCTATCGGTTAATATCATTTCCTGCATCGGAATTTCTGTGGAATTAATACTCATCCGATCAATATCAACATTAAGTTTCCTTCTGGTTTCAACCCGATATACTTCATTGGGAGTTAGCAATTCCCACCATTTATCTGTAGTGTCCATTTCACTTAATGAATAACCGAATATTTCTGTAAATTTGGAATTTATAAACTCTATGATAGTCCTCTCTCTGGTAATCATCATCGGTATAGGAGATTTATCTATTAACTGCCTGAGGTTGTTCTCTCTATTGAGAATTTCTCTGAATAGAGAGTTGAAGGGGTCAATCAAAGTTATCTTGATCATTGCCCTGTAGACAAAATAATAAGAGGCAGCTTTAATAAGATGGCCGGACATGTCAAAAATCCAATGGGCATCATTGTTAACAGTAAAAAGCACTTCACTGACAATTGACACAATAATTGATAAAAGTATGAAATGATATACCGATGCTCCCAAAGATTCTCTCTTTCTTCTCAAGGTGAAAACTGCGAAAAACAGAAACAAACTAATAACATATTCGCTATATTTCTTAAAAGGGGTTAATCCCAGACCTTCGATCCAACATTCTGGAAAAACCGCGATGATGAAAATTGAAATAAACAGAAGCAGTGTAATAGACAGGAAAAGGGGGAAAACCAGCCTTCTCTTTAGTTTAGCTCCTACATAAAAAGGAGCCACTAATAGAGACAAACTCTCCAAAGCCCTTGCGGCAACCCAGAGCTGGACTGGAAGATTGGAACCATATCCTGGAAAGATATTCATGTCTTTATATGACAGAGTATGAGCCAAATCCAATAAACCGATGCAGAAGTAGGCTATCCCCAGAAAGAAGAGATAATCATTTTCTGAAATATCTCTTGTGTTCCAGGCTGTTACAAAAATGGTAAATGCCACAATGATACTGAATAACTCTGCTGATGTATGAAAGAGAATATAGCTGTAGTATCTCAGGGCTCCGACGAAGACGAGAATGATAATAAATAACATATGGCTCTTAATCTTATGCATTAGAACTTGTTTTAATTATCAAATAAAGATCAGAGTAATACAAGAAATGAATGAAGGACTTAGGGGAATGTTATATTTCTGCCTGTATTTTTCAAAAAATCTATCTTGCCATGATACTTTTTACTGGATTTCATATAGAAACGGGGAAAACTCATCTTACTCTCCTCCCGATTATACTGATCGAGTATTATACTGTAGAAATTTTCATACCAGTCAGAAATCAGTTCCTCCATATACGGCGGTCTGCCTATTTTTTTCTTTAGCAGCAGCGCATGATGGAAAATTATCTGTCTATGAAGAAATCGGTAAAAGGATTTCGAGAGATCCGGTGGTATTGAAAAATCAGATTTACATTCATTAATCTGCGTTAAGAGTTCCAGATGGGTTTTGTCTTCATCTACAGAACGGGTAAGAGAGCCCCATTTTGACATAAAAGTCTGTATTAATGCAAAATAGAATTTCCTTTTCCTGATCTGTTTTGTAAAGTTATTATATGCTTCCTCTACCCAGAACTGATCGGGATCATCAAATGAGTTCCAATATTTAATAAATTCTATAAAAATATCAGTCAGCCCCATACGGGGGAATAAATATAAGAGAGAATGATTTCTGATATGTCCCATAATATTTATGTAAAGTGAACGATTCCAGTTCGTGACTAAATCAATATCTTCCGGTTCTCTTTTGTACTGTCTGATATACCATGATTTATTGTAACAGAAAATCTCTTTTTCCAGCATTTTCCATGTTTCGGAACAGCGTACATCAAAATCATTTTCGTCGAGGTAATTAAATAAACCTGTTCTATTATTGAGCAGGTATTTCTCTTTGAAAAGATCCAATTTCCCATGGTCGAAATTCACTGGCAGATCTACGGAGACTTTGTGTTCAACAATATCTGCAGTCAGGAATTCGATTCCCAGTGTTTTAGCAACGGAGACTCTGTGGTTGCCATCGCGAACAAAAAAATACCCGCCATATTTTATGACTTTTATGGACTCGTGCATCTGATCGGTAGAAAATAATTGATATACTTTCATCCAGCGATTTTTATTAAAAGTTTTTCTGGGATAAAAATTTAAACTGAAATCATGACTGCGATTTTCCGTACCGATTATTTTCTCAACAGGGATATCCCGTGTTCCCAAATATGATTCCGACTCGGGAGGAACATATTGAACAATTTTGTCTAAAGCGGGAATAGAACAATGTTTTCTATTGAGAGAAAAAATCCGCCCTTTTTTCAAGGCCTTATTAAAAGAGATGTCTGCGTTATTTAATATGAAATCACTCATTGTACCTAAATATAATAAAAATATATAATAAAAACCAACGGAGCTAAAAATATTGAAAACCCCTTTCAACCACAAAATATCCTACCTGCTGTCTTTGGGAATAATTGTTAAATTATTAGTTGATACAAGCAGCCAGTTATTCAATCCTTTTCTCACTATAATCGCCTCCGGCGTGGGGATCTCCGCTGTTTCAATGGGAGGGATTGTCGGTGTTCGAAGTCTGCTGGGACTAAGTGCTCCATTAATCGGAAGTTTTTCAGACAGAATCGGATACAGAAAAGTGATGCAGATATCTCTTGTCATCACAGGAGCAGGCCTTCTAATTGCAGGATTGTCAAAGAATCCTTTATTGTTTGCATCGGGCATTATCCTGACAGGAATAGGCCAGACGGGATTCATTCCCAATATTCAGGCACACGTCAGTTCCAAACTCCCCTATCACAGACGGGCTATGGGCATCGGGATTCTGGAATACTCATGGGCTCTGGCTGGAATGGTCGGTCTTCTAGCTGCTGGATTCCTGATTGAGGAATTCACATGGAGAACGCCTTTCAATATACTTGGGGTTTTACTTCTCATATCGTCCATACTATTTTATTCACTGCCCGAAAGTAAATTAAAAAAACATGAAAAAAGTAATCTACCTCTGAAAGAAAGAATCATGTCATTTGTACATCTGGGAACAAAAGCCCGCTCTGCATGGGGCACGATTATACTTCAGTGTTTTACGATGTTTTCCATAATGCATCTCATGATCATCCATGGAGGATGGTTAGTTGAAGAATACAATCTCTCAGCATCTGCACTGGGAACAATTGCTCTTATACTGGGATTCACTGACTTAACAGCCAGTGTGACTGTCAGTCTTTTTGTCGATAAAATCGGGAAAAAAAAGAGTGTGATCATCGGCCTCATAGGAATGATTGGGGGATTTCTTTTACTGCCTGTTTTGAACAATGGGATACTACCGGCAGTTATCGGACTAATAATCCCGAGAACCTTTTTTGAGTTCGCTCTGGTCAGCAATATTGCCCTTGCCAGTGAACAGGTTCCCGACCAGAGAGGTAAGGTCCTCAGCTTGTGTTCTGCAGCGGGATTGCTCGGGATTACTGCTGCATCCGTTTTGGGCCCCCTCAGTTATTACAACCTTGGAATAACCGGACTGGCCTTGATCTGTTTATCCTCAGCAGTGGTTGCCCTCGGTGTAATTCTGATAATGGTAAAAGAGTGATATTGATTTTATGGAAGAAACTCTTCAATAATTTCCCGGTAACGGCCGCTCTCTTTGAGAGCGTTCAATCCGCGCTCGAATTTCTTTAGATTCTCGGCATTTCCGGGGATTTCTCTCGAAAGCAGCATACAGAGATCACTGACTTGAAGAGCATTTGAATGATAAGTTAACTGACCGGCTTCTTCAGGTGTCAGATATGTCTTAATTAAATGAAGGCCGACATTCAGTTCCGAAGGCCATATATCAAACCTTTTTTTATGGAGCATCCTGATACTCTGCTCCTCATCTGATGTTACGTCATCTCTCACAATCCCCTCATCTATAACACGTTGCAGATCGGGACCATAATTATATCCATTAATGGTTCCCACGGTTAATCCTTCGAGATCTTCCATTTCAGTCCAGTCCAGTTTCAAATCCTTATGATGAAAGAAAACGACGTCTTCTAATAAAAGAGGAGTCGATATATAAAATAGAGATTCCCTTTCCTCTGTTCTGTTCCAGCCGACGATTCCGTGCCATTTCCCCGAAAGGACATAATCGTAACCCCTCTTCCACGGTGCAACCTGAAATTCGACTTCTACACCTTCCAGTGCCAATGCCTCTTTCGCAATCTGAGCCAGAACGCCATAAGGTTCGGTTTCATATTTAATGGGTTCCCAGGCATTCATGGCGATAATGAACTTCGAATCAGTCTGTCCGAAAAGAGAACAAGAGATAAGAATTAATATGAGAATTGTCAGGATTCCTTTATCGGGCTTCATTGGCGATTATTACTCCATATATTAATTATACAAAGTAAGTTTGAAGCTTGCAACTTATTACAATTGACGGAGATTTCAATGTGCACAATTTCTTGAGTTTTACTCATAAATATGTGGCATATAAAACCAGAAGACAATAATATAGGAGAATGCTAAAAAAAATTATATTGTTCACTCTATTATCAATCTCAGTCTCTTTTGCCTTGTCCGCAGAAGAGGCTTCCCAGGCAGTGCTCCACTCGGGAATGTTTGGCGGAACAGCAACCTATTACACCTACAATAGTGAACAATACTTTCTGGCCGGAGCTACAGGTGGATACCAGTTCAGATATCTCAATACTTTTGGCGACGCAATAACAAAAAATACTGAGAAAAGACAATCAGCTCTAGACTGGCGGATAAATGCCAATGCCCACTTCTTCTTTGGATCCTACACATCTTTCGGAGTCAGCACGAGTACATCTCTGGCCTGGTCGTCAATAAAAATGAAACCCTTCGATGTCAATAGTGGAAAGATAAATGGAAGAGGATTCACACTGGGAGCTCATGTAGGTTATCTCCGGGATTTTGCACATATGACTAATCATCTTCTCTACGGGCCCTTTATCTCATTTGACAAATACAGTTACTCCCGGGAAAGTTCTACATACGACAATAGCTCTCTGGTGATCCTCATCCGTCCCTGGCCGCCGTCATTGAATATCAGTTATGCTTTTTCATTTAAGAATTGAAGACCCCCGCAGCAAGGCTGCGAGGGATCTGCCTTCGTAGAAGATGTTATTTAAAGGATTTGAAAAGAGCTGCCAGGAATTCCCAGACCAGTTCCAGAGACGAAATCTTCATCTTCTCATCAGGAGAATGACAGTCCTGAATGTCGGGGCCGAATGAGATCATGTCCATTCCCTCATAGATTGAACCGATTACACCGCATTCAAGTCCCGCATGAATCGCTTCGATAACCGGTTCTTTCCCGAAAGTATTTGTGTACACCTCTTTGCATCTCTTCAGAAGCGGAGAATCCATATTCGGCATCCATGACGGGTATTTGGGAATGACTTCTGTTTCCGCTCCAGCGAGCTGAGCCGCCGCTTCTATTCTCTGGGAGGCATAGTTCAAATCGGACATGATAGAACTTCTCTGACTGCAGAGAACGAACAGGTTTTCCTCTTCCATTTTTATAATGGCCAGATTGTTAGATGTCTGCACGAGACCTTCCATAACAGCGGACATCCTCAAAACGCCGTGAGGTATTGATAGAAGCAGATTCACAGACTTCACTGCTGATTCTTCAGTCAGCATCTTATTATATGACTTTACAGGTGATTCCACTTTAATAACCAGACCTGTATCTACCGCTGAGTTTTCTATCTTCAGAAGATCCATAGACGATGCTACAGCTGCGTCCAGTTCCGTTTTATTACCTTTTTTAATAGCCACTACCACATCGGATTTTCTCGCAAGGGAATTGTGTGCCGTACCACCGGAGAAATCTACTATATGAGCCTCAAGCTCCATTCTCACATCAGATACTAATCGAGTGATAAGAACATTGGAGCTTTCTCTATTGCTATTGATATCCACACCGGAATGCCCGCCTAATAGACCGGTAACAGTCAGCTGGAACAGTTCAAAATCATCGGGAATCCCTTCAAACTCAAGAGGAAGGTGGATATGTGTTTCATTCCCTCCGGCACATCCTACAGTGAAAATCCCCTCATCTTCAGAATCGAGATTGAGTAAAATTTTACCATCAACAAAATCCGGTTTAAGGGCGTTCGCACCGTACAACCCGGTCTCTTCTGCAGTTGTGATGAGTATTTCATAAGGGGGATGCTCAATATTTTTATCGAGAGCTGCGGCAAGAGCCATTGCAATGGCAATTCCATTATCAGCGCCGAGACTTGTTTCAAATGCGCTCAGCCAATCACCTTCAATAATATGCCTGATAGGATCTTTGGAGAAATCGTGTGTCGATCCCTCGATTTTTTCACAGACCATATCCATGTGTCCCTGAATTACCAGAGACTGTGCGTTTTCATATCCTTTTGTCGCCGGGATTTTTATATTTACATTGAGTGATTCATCGGTTATATATTTAAAACCGTTTTTATCTGCCCAGTTTGTGAGCCATTTTTGAATCTGCTCCTCTTTTTCCGATTGCCGGGGAACCTTATTCAGTTCTTCAAAAATATCCAGAATACTCTGTACCGCTGCTGTCATAATTCTTTTCTCCATATATAAATTTTGAATTGGTTTACTATAATTAACGATTATACATTTCTTTTTTTCAAAATCATATTCAATTTTGTTACAGAAAATATTCTCTCTTGTTTATAGGATAGTTAGATGATAAAATCCATCAACTGAAAACTCAACAATTAATAATTTGAATATCTCCCAGAAGGAGCAGAATTTTGATAAAAGCAGAAGAACTGAGTAAAAACTACGGCCAGCACAAAGCTGTAAATAATATCAGTTTTCACATTAATAAAGGTGAAATCATAGGATTTCTCGGACCGAATGGAGCCGGTAAATCTACGACGATGAATATGATATCCGGTTATCTTTCACCGACTTCCGGTTCTATTTCCGTAAATGGTTTCGATGTGACTGAGAATCCTATTGAAGTAAAAAAATCCATCGGTTATCTTCCGGAGATTCCACCTCTTTATATGGATATGACTGTTATGGAATATCTTACATTCGCCGGTGAACTGAAAAAAGTAAAGCGCCACGATCTGAAAGAAGATATGGAAAAAATCATGGATCTAGTCAAAATCGGAGATGTGCGGGGCCGGTTGATCAAAAATCTGTCAAAGGGATATAAGCAGAGAGTGGGTCTCTCCCAGGCTCTTGTCGGCAATCCGAAACTTCTGATTCTAGATGAACCTACGGTGGGCCTCGATCCCAAACAGATAATTGAAATCAGGAACCTGATTAAAACCCTGAGCGGTGATCACACAATAATCTTAAGTTCCCATATACTGCCTGAAGTTTCCGCTGTATGCGGTCGTGTGCTTATTATGAATAAGGGAAATATTGTAGCATCTGACAGCCCGGAAAACCTTTCGAGGCGACTGGAAGGAACCAATCAGCTGCACCTGAAAATCAAAGGTGAGAAATCGCTTATAGAAAAGGCTATTGAATCAGTAGAGAACCTGACCAATATTAGCTGTGGCGATGCCGATGAATCGGGAATCAGCGACTTGTATCTCGAAGCACAGAACGGTGCCGATATCAGAGAAGAAGTATTTTACTCCATGAGCCGGAATTCTCTCCCCATACTTCAGATGCGTCCTATAGATATGAGTCTTGAAGATATCTTCCTCAATCTGACTACAATGGAAAAGGAGGCCTGAGATGTGGGCAATTTTTAAAAGGGAATTGAAATCCTATTACCAGACACCATCAGCATATATTTTCATGGGAACCTTCCTGCTGCTGTCCGGTGTTTTATTCACCACTCAGAATGTATTTGCCATGAACAAACAATATGCGGAGTTCCTCGGATCTCTGATTTTAATTTTTGTACTAGTCGTTCCCCTGCTGACAATGAAGGTATTTTCAGAAGAGAAAAAAAGCCGTACAGACCAGCTCCTTCTCACTGCACCGGTTACACCTCTGGAGATTGTTATCGGGAAATTCCTGGCTCCACTGACTGTTTTTTTCTTCACTCTGGCCATCACGTTTCTATACCCTTTACTGCTTTCCTTTCACGGGAACCTGGAGGTTGCAAAAATAATCGGAACTTATATCGGATTCTTTCTTCTTGGCGCATCTTTTATCACATTGGGAATACTGGTGTCGGCGTCAACAGAGAGCATGGCCTCTGCAGCCATCATCAGTTTCTGCGCGATAATTCTGACCTGGTTTGCTGATTTTCTGGTCCCTATCGTACCGACATCTCCTCTAACGGGAGCACTTTTTGCAATAATCCTAATCTTTATCATTCTCTATAGAGTCTATAAAAACAGTGGAAATCTGGTTTTTTCATTAATTGCATTTGCAGTTTCTTCGGCCATTGTGGCGATTATCTATTTCGCAAAAGCAGAATTGTATTTTTCTCTTATTGCAAAAACAATCAGCTGGATTTCCCTGACCACCCGGTTTTCATATTTTCCGCTTGGAATAATCAGGCTTGCTGATGTTGTTTATTACATCTCCTTTTCAGCACTGATTCTATTTGTGACAAGCCAGCAGATAGAAAAAAGACGCTGGTCGAAAGAGGCATAATCATATGAAATTATTAGATATTAAATTAAAACAGGCAGCTTATTCACTATTGATCACGGCTTTTGTAATTGCCGCCCTTCTGATTATCAATCTGATTACTGAAACAGTAGACATTCAGTTTGATATGACAGAAAGAGGAATCTTCAGTTTAACTGATGAGACAAAACTCATTATTAATGAGCTGGAAAATGATGTAACAATATACGCCTTATACAAACAGGGAAGAGAACCCAAACAGATAATGGGTATTCTCGATCAGTATTCCGCTCTTAACGGGATCAATGTTGATATTATTGATCCAGATAGAAATCCCGCATTATTAGCCCGGTTCAAAGAGAATAACGAAACAATAGAAGCGGGATCGCTGATTGTTCAAAGCGGTCCTTTCTGGCAGGTGATCAGAGAAATTGATCTCTACAGTATAAATTACAGCCAGGCCGGTCCTCAGGTACTCGGCTTGAAAGTGGAACAGAGAATTACAACGGCTATCGCTTTTGTCATGACAGGGCGGACTCCCAAAGTATATGAAATAACAGGCCACAATGAATTGCCCTTCTCTGGAACAACTATTGAAAAGGAGCTGGTAACGGCAAACTTCGAACTGGCTTCATTCAATATTACCAGTTCAGCAGGTATACCTGAAGATTGCGATATCCTATTGCTTCTGGGACCACAACGGGATTTGACAGATTATGAGATAAGTAAACTTGAAAACTATCTGAAATCCGGAGGACGGCTCTTTGCCGCCCTTAGTTATTCAGAAGTCCCCATGAATAATCTCTATGGGCTGCTCAACACCTATGATGTGGAAATTAACAATGGTTTGGCAATGGAAAGAGATACAAACCGTCTGCTGCCGGAATTTGGGGATAACCCCTTCTTTTTCGCGCCTTTTATGGAGGAAAATCCCATTAGCGATTTTGTCCGAAATAACCAGCTCGATCCTTTTTTCTCGGGATCTATCGGTTTCAAAAGAACAGAATCGGAAAAGAGAAATATAAAATTCACTCCCCTGTTTACAACTTCAGATAATTCCTGGCTGAGAATGGATATGACTAAACAGGATGATGCCCTTATCAGCTCAGATATTCCGGGACCGGTCAATGTCGCCATATCCATAAATGAAACAGATAGGGAAACAGGAAAAGATAAGGGAGCCCGAATGGTTTTATTCGGAAGTCCAACAGCCTATACCAATATGGGAGAAATGGGGATCCTGCCGGGAAATATAAAAGCACTGATCGGTTCTTTGAACTGGCTCGACAATAATGTTAAGTCTGTGAGCATTCCGGTTAAATCACTCTATGACCTGCCTTTAAAAATTGACACAAGAGCAGCTCTGATCTATGGTGTTCTCCTATCGATAATTATCCCCTTATCTATAATCATCACTGCACTTATTATCTATAGAAAAAGGAAGAACCTTTGAAAAAGAGTCAGAAACTTATATCGGCAGTAGTAGTCCTGATTATCCTCGGTGCTGCTTTGGTTTTTCTGAAAAGGGAACCTGCCGAAGAAATTGTGAAAACACCTATAGTGACACCAGTGGAAAAGCCTTTCGAAAAACCCGATGATAAACCGGAGACACCGGAAAAAGAAAGGGGTCCTAAAAATATCATAAGCCTAAACAGAGATCTCGTGAGTTCTATTGAATTTATCTCCGTTGATAAAAAGATTCTTATGGAAAACAAAGACTCTCAATGGGTGGTAAATGAAGGTAAAGTAAACAGAATCAATAATGGGAAAATCTTTTCGATATTGCGAGAGTTACTGAACCTGAAAACTGTGGAAACTGTGAGTTTCTCATCTGATGACCGGGAACAATGGGGAATCAGTGACAAGTCTGATAAGGTTCTGATCAAGAGCGGTGGTAAGACGATATCGCTGCTGATCGGATCTTTAAATCCGGCTCAAACAGGTTATTATGTTCAGATAGAAGGTGTTAATGAGATTTACCTGATAAAAAGTTCATATGGGGAATCCATCAAAATTGCTCTTGATGATTTGAGAATCAGAGATCTGCCCAAAATTGATATCGGAAAAATATCAACAATTACAATTAAAAATGATTCCATTATTCAGATTGTTCCCTTTGAAAGATCTGATATGTTTACTGCTGAAATGTTTGCCTATATGATGAGTGAGCCCTACAGAAATCAGATCCCTGTCCACAGTGAAAATCTGGAGAAATTTCTACTGAAGATGGAAGCTCCCCTTCAAATTGTAGATTTTATTGATACAGGGAATCCCGGGGATTACGGTATAAATGAAATTAAACTCTCTATAAAAGAAGATTCTGGTAGAAGCTTTGACCTTCTCCTCGGTAGAGAAGCAGGTAAGGAAAAAATCTACAGTATGATCAAAGGTGAAGACCAGATTTTTACTTTAAATAAAAAAGATCTGCCCTTTCTGAATTTGAAACCTTTTGATCTGGTTGACAGATTTCCCCATTTAATTTCAATAAACTCAATTGATGCTCTGCAGATAACCACAGATGAAATGGCCATTATGGGAACAATCGATAGAAGAGATGAAGGTTCAACATACTCAATTAACGGTATGGAGATAGATGAAAAAGCCTTTAAGACTTTTTATCAGGACGTTCTCTACCTACTCATGGAAGGTGAGACAGAACAGCCAGTAAGCACAGAAAATCCGGAAATTACAATTTCATTCAAGCTCTATGACGGAGGATCTTACTGGACCCATCTGAATTTTTACCCCTACAACAGTGAATTTTATGCTGTCGCCAGAAATGAAGATGAACCCGCCTTTATAATCGGGCGGTATCAACTGAAAGAGATGCTTAAGAAGGTGACTAAAACTGTAGATACATTAATGGGATTCTAACATCCTCTTATTAACGAGTTTCATAAAACCCTCTTTATCGAGAAAGTCAAAAAATAAAGAGGGTTGCCCTTCAATAATGATCTGTAGAACTGACTTGCTGAATAGCCCCATTATACCACCCGGTGCCGGAAGGATTTCATTTTCATCATTTAAACCGAGAACACAGTAAGCGGCATTTTTCTCTTTCACATTTTTTAAAATGGTAATCTGATCGAGTTCAACAGAGAATTCCAGTTTTTCATAGTTTTCTTTCCGATTAAACATAACCATCAGGCCGCCGCTTTTTTCAAAGTCTTCAAAATGCAGTATATTATTGATTACAAAGGCAATTCCACCACGGTTGCGGACCTTATCTGTAGATGCCTTTCCGATGAAAGTGGCGTATGTCATGAACTCGATTTTTCCACCGAACTTTTCTTCCCGGTCACTTTTGAACTTCTCTGCGTTATCTATCATATAAACAGTGTATAACTTAATTGATTTTTTGTTGATGCTTTTTTTTACACTTTCTTCTAAAATCAATCTATGGACAATAAAAAGCTCAAGAATCAGGTTGCCTTAATACGGGAAGTATTTGCCTATACTCATCGCTTCAAAAAATCGACTTTCGTTATAAAAATAGACAGTTCCATAATCGATGAACCTACCTTCCCCGTACTGGCCAGGGATATCAGTCTGCTTAAGGGAAACGGGATCAGGATCATTTTAATCCCCGGAGCCAGAGAGAGAATTGACGAGATTCTGAAACGGTACAACATCAGTTGTGAGAAAAAAGATGATGTGCGAATAACACCTCCCGAAGCTATTCCCTTTATTAAAATGGCAGCTTTCGACACTGCCAATAAAATGATGACTGCCCTCTCGGCATATGGTGAAAATGCAGTCATCGGCAACTGGGTAAGAGCCAGATCCATAGGTGTAAAAGACGGTATGGATTACCTGAACACGGGAAAAGTTGAAAAAGTGAACAGCAGCACTATAAAAAAACTGCTAGATGAAGATCTGATTCCCATAATTCCTTCCATAGGATGGAATTCGACAGGCATGCCCTACAATATAAGTTCTGATGATCTTGCATTAAACACGGCTTTGCAAATGGATGCTAAAAAGCTTTTTTATATAACCGGAAACGACATATTACAGAGCCCTCCCTACAAAATCTCCGGAGAAACTAATGTATCAGTAGAGGGTCGAATATCCAAAATGGATGTGCTGGCCGCTAAGGACTTCTTAAAATTGAATAAGTCTATACCTGGAACAAACATCGTGAATTGCGCCATAGAAGCATGTGAAAAAGGAATAGACAGAGTTCATATCCTCGATGGACAGATCGAAGGTGTAATATTGAAAGAGATCTTTTCTTCCCTGGGCATAGGAACAATGATCCACACAAACATGTACGAATCGTTAAGAGCTATGAAATCCGATGATGTTGCCGGAATTCAAAGTCTGATGAAGCCGCTCATAGACAAGGGGATCCTGGTAAACCGGACAAAAGAAGATCTTCTAATGCATTTGGATTATTATTCCGTATATGCTATGGATAATATGATTCACGGTTGTGCCGCACTGATCCCCGTTGGGAAAGGATATGGAGAAATAGCCGGTATTGCTGTAGATTCGTCATTCAATCACCTGGGAATCGGAAAGAAACTGGTGACCTACCTATTAGAGAAAGCGGCACAGATTGATATGAAGAAAGTTTTTGTATTGACTACTGAAGCGACTGACTGGTTCCTATCTCATGGTTTCAGAACTGTTTCGATAAATGAAATCCCTGAAGAGCGGCAAAAAACATATAATAGTAAACGCAATTCCCGAATTCTGATGATAAATCTTGATTAGTAATCATTATTGTTTTTGAATATAAATGGACTATCACGTATCATTAATAATATGAGAAAATATCGTTATACGCCACAAGTTATCCTTGCGATATTATTGTTTATCTCTATTTCATCGATAACTGCCGATGAGGGAGATCCCATAGTTTACGGAATAGTACCGGATATACCGCCTATTTCTTTTGTCAATGATGAGGGAGAACCCGATGGTTTTCTTGTGGAACTATTTACAGAAATTTTTGAAGATCTCGAACTTGAATATATCATAAAACCGGCTCCATACGAAGAGATCTATACAGGTATGCTCAATGGGGAAATTGATCTTTTCCCATCAATGATTAAAACAGCGGAGAGAGAGCAATTATTCTATTTCCCGGAGCAAAGCATATCCGGAGGATGGGGTCAGTTTTTTACATATTCCGATGCTGAATTTGACAGCATACTCTCTTTGAGAAACAAGAAAATCGGTATGGTAAGGGGAGATGAAATTGGCCGGAATTTTATAATTTTCATGGAGGAGCTCAATATTCCCTTTACAGCTGTTGAATTTAAAACCTTCGGGCTGCTGCTTGCAGAGATAAGGTCTGGAAAAGTATACGGCGGAGTTATTTATAACGCCTACCTTCTTGGAATTCAGGATATAAAGATCACACCTACTGTTTTCTCACCTCAGCCTTCATACCCTGTAACTGCACTGAATAGTGATTTCATTCCCCGTCTGGACAAAATAGTTAAACATCTCAAAGAGCTCAAATCTGATGATAACTCATATTACTATGCACTTCAGAGCAAATGGTTGCTCTATAATGAGAGCGAAAACAGAAAATACTATTCCATAATTATTATATTTCTTCTTGCGCTGATTGGAATTTCAGCATTCTTATCATTTAACGGTTTTTACCTTCAAAAAGTAATTAAAAAGAGAACCGGTGAAGTAAAACAGGCTGCCACGATTTTTGATCACAGCATAGAAGGCATTATGGTGACAGACAAAAATCTGAATATAATTCAAGTCAATAATGCTTTCACAGAGATTACAGGTTATAAAAGCAGAGAAGTCCTGGGTAAACCGGTATCTTTTCTGAAACAGCCCGAAGAATATCCCGAAGTAATAAAAGAAGTAATGGAACATCTGGAAAAAAACGGAAAATGGGTCGGAGAAACCTGGGACAGAAGAAAAAACGGTGAAATATATCCCCAGCACAAATCAATTGTTATAATAAATGATAAGAATGGACAACCGTTAAATTATTCCTTTGTATTTACCGACCTGTCACAGAATCATGAACTGGAAGAACGGATCCATTATATGTCCAATTATGACAGACAGACAGACCTTCCCAATAAAACCCTTTTCAGAGACCGCCTAATAATGGCGGGGATAAATGCAGATAGAGAGGGAAATATAATCTGTGTAATCAGTCTGGGATTGGATAATTTTAAGAAAATCAACAGATCTTTCGGACATATAACCGGTGACCTGGTTCTGAAAGAGGTCGGAGAAAGGTTGAGAACCGTCTGCCGTAAATCCGATACTGTTTCTAGATATGGAGGTGACGAATTCACCCTATTGCTGACAGATATGAATTCCCAGGAGGATGTGCTAAGAATAATTGAAAAGATAAAAGAAGAGTTGGAAAAACCTTTAGTGATTGAGGGGAAAACGATTTACAGCTCCTGTAGCCAGGGCATTTCTCTCTACCCTTCAGATAACAGTGATATCACTGCTATTTCGCGAAATGCCAACCAGGCCCAGCACATTGCTAAAAAAGCAGGAAAAGGAACATATGCCTTTTACAGAGAGGATGATGATATCGCACTGAAAAAAAGGCATAAAGATGAAATGATGTTGCGGACTGCCGTCGAAAAAGACGAAATCCTGGTTTACTACCAACCCAAGTATGATATTAAAAAAGAAAAAGTCACCGGTGTGGAAGCGCTGGTCCGATGGAATAAAGAGAATAGTGAGTTAGTGTATCCCGACGAGTTTATATCCATTCTTGAAGAATCACGTCTGATCATACCCATTGGAGAATATATTCTGGAACAATCGTGCAGCGATATTGCCCGGTTAAATCAGACGCTGAAAGAGCCGATCAAACTGGCAGTGAATCTATCAGGAGTTCAGTTTTCCGATCTGAAGCTAATATTAAAAATAAAAGAGATTCTCAACAATACAAATTTCCCGCCGGAGCTTCTGGAAATTGAAATAACGGAGAGTATCGCCATGCATGATCTGGACAATACATTACAGATTCTGGAAGAATTGACTTCTCTCGGTATCAGCATTGCCGTAGATGATTTCGGAACCGGTTACTCTTCACTTTCCTATCTGCAGAGATTCCCCTTATCGACATTGAAAATTGATAAATCTTTTATTGATAAACTGGATGTGAAAGAAGAAGATCAGGGGATCGTCAAAACAATCATATCTCTGGCGAAAATAATGAACTTAAACGTTGTCGCTGAAGGTGTGGAAACGGAAACTCAGATAGAAATACTGAGAAATAACAACTGCCATGAAGCTCAGGGTTATTTCATCAGTAAACCTACAAGTCTGAAAAAATTAAAAGACTTCCTGTCTAAAGAACGCTGACAAGTTCTTTCAAAACCTCATGAGTGGATGACTTCTTGGAAAGATAGAGATCTTTGTACTGCCCGTCTTTCGCTACCCCGCGAGCCACAAGTTTTCTTTTAATCTTCTGATAAGACTCTTCGGGCAATTCGATTAACACCGGCAGATCAAGGCGATGGGATTTCCTTTTCGAATCATATTCAAGATTGTATTCTTTCAGCTTATTATCGAACTCTTCAATAAACTTCTTCTTTAAAACCAATTCCGTATCTTTTCTGAATTCAGCAAAGAACTCATATTTGAAGGCTTTTTTATCGGCGAACATGATGTAGTTTTCCACTGTTATTCCCAGAGATTCCGAAACTTCACCCACAGCCATGATCACCTGTTCTTCAGCCAGTTTTTCTCCGGTTATGCTGGTGATTCCCGCACCTTTCTGGATAAACTTGATCAAAGGGGCATTATTGTATTTCCCGCAAACTTCAATAATATCATTCATATCGTATCGGAAAAGTCCGCTGCCATTTGTAATATATAAATAATAGCGTTTCCCCTCTTCTACTTCAGTGAGCTTGTGAATAGGTGGGTTTTCAAGATCCCTGTCATCTTCAGCGATAAATTCATAAAAATAGTGCCCCGGGATCAAAAGACTGTATGTCCAGTGATTGGCCAGAGAAATACCAAACCGCCCTTCACTAGCCTGATAACCGAAAGATCTCACAGCAGCCGTTTCAGGGAAATTATGCCGGACTTTTTCCATCAACAGAGCGAAATTCCCCTGAATCCACGCATTCATTGCTGCAAGATGCGGCCAATAGTGCTTTATCATAAGGTTTTCACCATGTTTTTCTCTCAATTTGATAAGTTCATCTGCTCTTTCGGGATTGGGGATCATCAATTCTTTAAGTTCATCTTTATCTTCATCACTCAGCTCATTCATAATCTCATCAGGCATGGAACCTGTGCGAATGTTATCGATCATCTGATCAAAATTATCTATGAAAACCTGATGGTACCGGAGAATATTGGCAATACTGGGACAGATACTCAGTGTAACATTATACATGACCGCCATCCGCATAATTGCGTAATAGCGTTTATCATAATCATCAATGCAGTAAAGTGGATAGGGAGCGCTGTGTGTGCTTTTCAGAACTTTTGGAATTGTTTTGAAACTGTTGCCCGATACAGATCCGATAGGAGTGCCGTCTTCAGTATACCCTTCGATCGCTTTCCCGACTGAAGAGAGACTGCGGCCATCGTATATGTGGGAATTATCGATAAGGATTGAATAGAGCCAGTGTTTGTTAAAATCCTTTAACAGTTTAAAAAAACTTTCACAAATGGGAATCAGTTTCGGTTTACCTGTCGTTCCACTGGAAGTGTTATAGAGCACGGGTTTTCCCGGGAACAAAACATCCTTTTCCCCTTTGGACATTTTTTCTATGTATAAGTCGTAGTGCTCATCATAAGTTCTTATGGGAACGTTTTTTTTGAAATCATCATAGCTTTTTATATCGTGAAAATTGTGATCTCTTCCGAACCTGGTGTTTTTAGATTCATTGATTACATTGTGCAGAAATTTATTCTGATGCTTTTCCGGGTCTTTTGTGGATCTTTTAATCACCTGCAGTTTTTTCTTTCCTGCAATCTGCATAAGCATTTTTCTAAACCACGGTTTTTCTGTGAAGCTCATTCTTACCACCTGAAATTTTTTTTCTATTCAATACAGTATAAAGGGGAAATATGAATATTATAAAGACATTTAATAAATATTGACATATATGGAATGAGTGTTTAAACTAAACACAGACCGACGGTCGGTTTGTTTAAGGAGAACTATGAAAAAGGAAGAGCGCAAAAAAGAGATCATGGATACATCGCTCAGATTATTCCTGACAAAAGGATTTGAAGAGACATCTATTCAGAATATCATTGATGAGATTTCAATCAGTAAAGGTGGATTCTATCATCACTACAAATCCAAAAATGAGCTGCTCGATGCCATTGCATTGAAAAAAGCTGAAGATTATGTCCATCTCTGGAGAAACCTGAAAGAATATACATCCTTGTCGGGAAAAGAAAAGTTTATCGAAATATTTCGGATAAGCAACAACATCAAAATCAGGCATTTTGATGAAACCATTGCTCTCTGGTCTATCTTGTATGAAGAGAAAAATCTCCGATTCAGAATCAGATTACTGGAGAAACAAATCGAATACTCCATTCCTGTGATTGCTCCCTATGTACAACAGGCAATCGATGAAGGTGATTTTGACACACCCTACCCTGAAGAGAGTGTTGCATTAATTATCCGTTACAGTGACAAAATGATGGAGACCATTCTGCCTTTGCTGATTCAGGCAAAAGAGGATAAGGGAATTATCCCTCAAATCTACGAAAAATATCATTTTATGTTTTTTATTATGGAGAGAGTGCTTGGAGCAGAAAAGGGAAGTATCGCTATTTTCCCCCCGAACTATCTCGAAGATATCTATAAATAGGAGTTAATTATGTTGTATTTTTTCTTAATCATTCCCGGCTTAATTGTTCTGTATTTTATTTACTACAAAGTTATGATTTTCAAGGTGACCAATATGCCTCTGTATTACCCTCCTTTGACATCAATGAAATCTGTCGGGCAGCAATTGGTGAAGTTCAAAAATGACGGTTCTTTTCCCTTTGATGCCAAGATTTTCAGACCCTCTGGACATACTGGGAAACTGCCATGCGTAGTATTATTCCATGGTGAGGTTCTAGACAGTATGAAACCAAAACCTCTGGACTGGAAAGTTTTTCACGATTATGGAAAATTACTTTCAAATATGGGTTTTGCATCAGTAATCTTTAATCATAGAAGTACCAAAATGGGAAAGACAGCCACTCCATCAAGAGAAGACCTTGTAGATCTATTGTCCTATGTAAATAATAACGAAGATTCATTGGGTATAGATTGCAACCGAATAATAATATGGGCTTATTCAGGATCTGTTTACAGTGGATTGAATTGGGTAATCAGAGAAAAACCCGAATTCATAAAAGGATTTATATCCTATTATGGAGTGCTTGCGGGAAAAGAGGAAAATGAATCTGCAATCCGATTAATGGAAGAAAGTGATGGGAAGAGTATACCGCCTCTACTTATTGCCAAAGCTGAAAAAGACCGGTTTAAGTCTTCAATTAAAGCTGCAGAAGATTTCTACAAAGCGGGAAAAGAGAAAGCAGATGTATCGATACTCCGTCATCCCGGTCCTCATGGATTTGACGGCTTCTCCAAAACTGAAGAAACAATAGAAGTAATTGATAAAACACTGGATTTCATAAAAGACAGGTTTTCCTGATTTTTATACTGTGTTAACTTAAACATATGTCCAGCATTGAAAGCAGAATGATCAAAAAGTCACTAAAAAAACTGGTTCAAAGCAGTTTAGTACCTCATCTCGATATACCGAAACTGCGCTTTGATGACTTTCAAAAACCCGGTCCTTCTACAAAGAGGTACTGCCACTCGGACGAAGTCATTATTCACGGGGTGAACTGTCACTGGTTGACTCCGAAGAAAGTGAAATCGGAAAAGATCATCTTATATTTCCACGGAGGAGCTTATGTCTGCGGACCTTCTCTGCTTCAGTGGAGAATGCTGGCAAAAGTTGCTCATGACAGTCACTGCATGGCAATCATGGTTAATTACAGGATAGCTCCCGAATATCCTTTTCCTGCGGGAATGGACGATATGATGGATGTTTATACTGATCTTTTATCTTACACTGAAACTGAAAATATCATATTTATGGGAGATTCCGCCGGTGGGGGTCTGGCACTGGCCATGGCTATGAAACTTCGAGATTCAGAGCGGCGTCTGCCTTCAAAGCTCATCCTTCTATCACCGTGGCTCGATGTCACAATGGAAAACCCGAAACTCCCGGAAGTAGAGGAACTGGATCAGATGCTGGCTCTTCCGGGATTGATAGAAGCCGGGGAGCATTACGCAGGTGATACTGACCGTAAAGAGTCATATATATCACCTCTTTTCGGCAATCTGGAAGGGTTACCACCTTCTCTTCTAATGATCGGAACACACGATGTACTGCTCTGTGACTGCCGGATTCTGAAAGAAAAATCTGAAGAAACCGGTTATGACCTGAGCTATGAAGAATGGGATGAAATGTTCCATGTGTGGATGCTGAATGTCCCCTACCTCAGAGAGGCAAGGGCGGCAGTAAAGAGAATCACCGAATACATTAACTCCTGACACACTGCTAATCGACAGTTTCATCGGGATGGCAGACTGCGATCTCTCCGTTTTCCTCCATCTCCCTGATTTTTGCGACAACTCTCAGCTGTGCTTTATCGACATCACTGATTTTCACCCGACCCAATACTTCGATCCCTTTTACCAGCTTTTTCTTCTGATCAGGTGAAATACAATTCAATACATACATTTTAACACTCTCTTCATTGATAATTTTCAAAGAAAGGCATAAATCATTAAAATCTACCTGATCCACGATTCTTTTAACCGATGCTTCATCGAGAATTACAATGTCCTCGAAAACAAACATTCTATTTTTGATCTCTTCAGCGAGATCACTGTCAGTCTTTTCAATATTGATGATTACATTCTTTTCAACCGAACGACTGATAACATTGAGTATTTCAACAACTTTATCCACGCCTTCGACATCGATTTCCAGATTTTCATTCATCCGCTTAATAGAATTTTGAAGTACATTTTCAATCAATTTAATTATTACCGGGGCTATTTTCTCTATTTTACCAATCCGTCTGATCAAATCGGGTTGCAGCTCAGGAGGAAACATCTCCAAAAGGCGGGCGCTTAATTCAGGCTTCAGCCGCGATAGGATTAATGCGATCAATTGATGATGATCCTCTGACAGCATCTGATACAGAGCGGGCAGATCTGAAAATCCAATATAGGAAAATGGTTGATTTTCCTGCACTAACGAAGACTGCTCTGAATTACTCTGCAGAAAGACCTGATCATTCAGATGGTCCTGATTGTTTACCAGCTCCTCTATGCGGAGTGTCAAATTACTCGATACATTTGTGATCTGATTCGAAAGATTTGTTATTGATTCATTGAGATTATTCTCAATCGTCTGTTGCGGCTCGACTTCGAGGAGATTGAAAAAATCCTCCTGCCCCTCTTCGCTATCATTTTTGATATTACAGATATATCCTTTTCTGGTTCTTTTAAGACTGATTGGGAGGAGGACCTCCCCCCCCATTCTCAATGAGGCAGATTTACTCTGGAAATCATCGAGTTTAATCAGGCTCCCTTTCTTCAGAGAACCAAGCTGCTTCAAACTCAGTTGCTCTGTTCCGGAGATAATTTCAGTGTCCATTTTCAGGAAGGAAGTAATCTTTTCGGTCATACATCCTTTATTATTTTTTCTGACACTTGAATACCAGTAACTAGCGGATAATTTCCCGATGATTGGTTCGATAGTGAGATAGGGGATGCAGAAATTCATGATTCCTTTGACATCACCAACAGATATTTCAAATGAGACAAGAAGTACCATTTCCATAGGAGGGACAATCAGGGCGAATTGAGGATTAGTTTCAATCTGCCCCAGCGAAGGGCACATATCCAGTACTGTAGTCCAGGACTCCCTCAAATCCCCCAGCATCCTCTCAGTCATTCCCTCCATAATCGATTGTTCCATGGGTGACAGTTGACGATTTACATCTGAAGCCTCCCCACTACCTCCAGCCAGACGGTCAATGATTGCTGATGTTATATCGGGATCTATCTCCAGCAGAGCTGAACCCAGGAGAGGAGTCATTTGAATGATAGCCATTGTTGTCGGATTGGGGATAGACCTGAGGAATTCATCAAAGGTAAGCTGGTCGACACATTTAACATTGATATGCACCTTATGGCGGAGCTGGGCCGACATGGAGGTCGTAGTTAAACGGGCGAAAGTTTCATGTATAATGGAGACAGTCCGTATCTGTTCCAGGGAAAATTTATCGGGCCGTTTAAAATCATAAGTGGCGACTCTGTATTCCCGATCCCGCTTCGGCGAAGAGGATAGGATGTCGCTTCCTTTTACCTGTACTTTTGCATATTCCATAATCAATCCTTTTTATTTAGAATTTCAGTTACCCGGATACCGAAACTCTCATCAATAACCACGACTTCTCCTTTGGCTATCTTCTTTCCCGCAGCGACAAGATCAACAGGCTCTCCAGCTAAGGAATCAAGTTCGAGAATTGTTCCCGGACCGATAGATGAAAAGTCCTCCAATCTGAGACTTGTTCCTCCCAGTACGACTTCAACAGGAACTCTCACATCCTTAATATTTCCTATACTCATGATCCTTCCCCCTTATTCATTTCACTTATTTTAAAGTAGTACTCACCCTTCTTTTTAACTATTCGACCGTAGGCAATAGTCAAACCATTCACTTCCAGTTCATAATCTTCACTTTTATTATTTTCAAGAAAGATCTCACCTTTTCGACGAATATCCCCCAACTCATCAGTACTGAGTTTAGCTCTATGGAGGATCACATTAGCATTCAATTGAACCTCTTCAGATATAGGTGACAATTTTAAATAATCTCTAAGCATATTCATTGCTCCTTTAACTTTATTATCTTTCCATTAAGGATTGTTTTCTGACACTATCATGAAATCCCATCAACTAAATTTCAGAACTATTTTTACATGAGCAGCGAGACTTGCAGCCGCGAACCCATTTCAAGATCTGACTTTCCTTCTGTATTCCCCTGGTGACATCATTTTTAGTTTTTTAAAATATCGATTGAAAAATGAAACGTTGTTATATCCGACGGAAAATGCAATATCGAGAATGGTCATATCACTGCTCTTTAATAATAAACTGGCCCTGTTTATTCTCAATCGGTTTATATACTCAAAGAGAGGGACTCCAGCATATTCCTTAAATGATCTTGAAAAATATGATGAATTCAGGGCACATCGGTTTGCAAGTTCATCGAGACTGAATGAGCTGTCAAAATTATCTTCTATGAAATGAATGATATCACTGATATTCCAGATTATTTGTTTGGAAGCCCATTTTTCCAAATCGACTTTACTTAAAGAACCGGCTCTTTTAAGTAGCAATAATATTTCATACAAATGAATCTGTATCATATCTCCTGAATCAGTTCTCCCCAAATTGGTCTCCAGGGATATATTCCAAATGAGTTTATCAATTCTTATTGCCACTCCACTATCAAGATAAAAGCTTTTATAATCGGTCTTGGTTATTGAAGGCAAAACATTCATTAATTTTCGACCGATTGATATCCCGGTTATTTCCTTAAGTATGTTCTGACCGCAATACAACAAAACAGATTTTCCTGATCCGCTTATAGACAGGGCAATTGAAGAAGGGATAATAATAAAAAAATTCCGACTAGATTCATAAATAACATTATTGATTCTGACTCTGTGAATTCCTGAAAGATTAGTGAATAGATAGAATCCTGAAGATGAAAGGCCCGGGGTAATATTGTATGAGTCCTGGAAATACTGGATGTTGACCGGATCTGAATGAATCATCTACCACTAGTTTAAAATAGAAAATTCATCCAGTCTTACACTTTTTTTACCTGAGCCGCGAGACTCGCAGCGGCGAATAGCAAAAATAGTTCAAGCGTAGCGCGTTACAGAAAAAATCTTAAGACCGCGAGACTCGCAGCGGCAAATAGCAAAAATAGTTCAAGCGTAGCGCGTTACAGAAAAAATCTTAAGACCGCGAGACTCGCAGCGGCGAATAGCAAAAATAGTTCAAGCGTAGCGCGTTACAGAAAAAATCTTAAGACCGCGAGACTCATAAGATCCGACACTAGCTCACCCGGTTCACTGAACGAGTTGAATACAATCCTTATTAAATGAAAAACCTGATACTGAGAATCGGAGTTAGTAAAATCATTAACAAGTTTAAGAAATTATTCCTCGAAACATTTAAACAGTATCAACAGACTATTGGATTTAGTCAAATATGGGAAATTGAGATATTATATATTTTAAATCTGATAGACTACATCATTGGGGAAATATAATTATAGCATTCCCTTAAAGCTTTGATTACAGTTTCTTCATTCTCTTCATAATCTTTGTCTTCAATCTCCAGGCAGGCACAATTGGAATACCCCGTGTCTTTAAGAACATCAATGAACCTCTTCCAGTCGATACCGCCTCTTCCCGGAATCCGGGGATTCATATAATTGAGAGGGTGAGTGAATATGCCATGTTCGTTTATTAACTTCTCATCAACAGAAATATCTTTTAAATGAATATGAAAAATCCGGTCTTTGAAATCGTAAAGAGGCTGTATGTAATCCATTCTCTGAAGATGGAGATGCGAAGGATCATAGGACAGCCCAAAATAAGGACTGGGAATAATTTCAAACATTTTTCTCCAGATAAAAGGAGAAGAGGCCAGATTAAAACCGCCCGGCCATTCATCCTCAGTAAAATACATGGGGCAGTTTTCGATTCCCACCTGGACCTTCAATTCTTCAGCATATGAAATTATTTCAGGCCAAACTTTTTCAAAGTTTTTGAAGTTTTCATCTATCGATTTATTTTTGTCTTTTCCAATGAAAGTGCTTATGCGGTTTACACCCAATAAGGCTGATGCTTTTATCAGTTTTCTTATATGTAATACCGCTGCACCGCTTACTCCCGCATCAGGATCAAGCGGATTAGGATAATAACCGAGTGCATGGATTTCAACAATTTTCTCAGATGCATATGAGAGGATCTTCTCCACTTTTTCATCTGTTAGATTATCAACATCTATATGGCTTGTTCCGGCATATCTCCTTGTACCTTCACCATGTGGCCAGCAGGCGAGTTCTACTGACTTATAACCTAATTCAGAAGCTAAATCGATAACCTCTTCATAATTATATTCCTCTAATATGGAGCTGAGTAAACCTAATTTCATATTATCCCTCTCTTTCAATTTTGATAAATTGTTCTTTACGGGCGCTTTCAAATATTCTTTCACATATAATCATTTCCCTCAAACCATCTTTGAATGTGGCGAAATCCGATGGAAGTTCCCTATTGGCATATTTTTTATATATCTGTTTAAAGTTTTGCTTAATGGCATCGGCAAATCCCTCGCTATGACCTGGGGGGTAACTTATGATGTCCGCAGTTTTTTCACCCATTAATAGAGCGTCTTTTGTAATGATTTTATTAGGTGAATTCCTATATCCTATCTCCAGGTTATTAGAATCATCCAAATCCCACTGAGCAGAAGCTTCTGTTCCTGCGACAAATAGCTGAATCTTATTTTTCTTTCCCGAAAACATCTGTGATATAAAACAGTTCCCTATGGCTCCATTACTAAATCTCAAAATTATTGATGCCATATCCTCTGTATCAATAGGAATATTCTCATATTCTACTGACTTTTCTTTGGAGAATGTTTGAATAGCTGATAGTGGTTTCATCCTTTCTTTATGAACTGTACGGAACTCTGCCATAACTTCGCTTACCTGTAATCCGGTAGTGTATTCGACAAGATCGATCCAATGGGATCCAATGTCGGCAATAGCTCTGGTCTTTCCCGATTCTCTGCTAATTAATCTCCAGGAATAATCTGTATCGTATAATAACCAGTCCTGCAAATAAGCTCCGTTTACTGAAATTATTTTTCCAAGTGCTCCTGTACTTATCTGATTTTTTAGAAAATGGATTGCCGGATACAGTCTGTTATGGAAATTTATTGCTGCAATTACTTTTTTCTTCTCAGCCATTTTTACTAATGTTTCAGCTTCTTCCAAAGTTACGGCCATGGGTTTTTCCAGGACGACGTTGATATTTCTTTCAATAGCATAAGATGCTATTTCAAAATGCGTATTGTTTGGTGTGCATATATGAAGAAAATCTATATCAATTTCCCCGATCATTTTTTTATAATCGTAGTAAGCAAGTTCAATATGATGAAAAGTTGCCTTTTTATCTGCTTCGAGAGGATCGCATATAGCTATGATATCAACAAAACCCAGGCGTCGTAGTGATTCAATATGTACTGCACCTATAAAACCTATTCCTATTATTGCAGTTTTTACTTTATCCATTTTACACCTCATGTAATCGATTACAAATTATATGTGCATATTTAATGATATTGCAATGAATTTTGTTGTTAAATTCTAATTATTAAAAATAAATCATTTATAAGTTGACATATACCTATCTAGGATTATACTAACAAATGTAAACGATTACATTTTGATTGGAGAATAAATTGAATATAAAGGATATTGCAGGTTTGTGTGGAGTTTCAGTTGCAACTGTCTCAAGGGTAATCAATAGGGATCCCAAGGTTGCGGAAAAGACTAGAAACAAAGTTCTGAAAGTAATTGAAGATAATAATTTCATACCAAATGTCACAGGTCGGAACCTGAGAACATCACGCAGCAATAAAATCCTGGTTATGCTGCCCACATTTTCCAATCAGTTTTACTCTGCAATCGTCGAGGGGATCGAAGCCCAGGCGGATAAAGCGGGATACCAGGTTGTTGTTGTTATGACTATGCTCGAAGAAATGCTGGAGCGAAAATACCTCGATATGCTCAGAACGAAGCAGGTTGACGGATGCATTAATTTTTTCAGCATGTTGTCAAAAGAGGAGATTTCTGAAATCTCCCGGGAATATCCTTATGTTCAGGGATGTGAACCTACGGTAAATGCTCAAGTGTCCAGTGTTGTCATTGATAATAGATTGGCTCTCTATAGTGCCTGTAAAGCTTTTATTGAATCAGGACATAAAAGAATAGCTTTTCTAAGTGGTGATTATTACAAATATTCTGAACAAAGTAGGGAAAGAGGATACAAAGAAGCTCTGGAAGAAAGCGGTATCCAATTTGATGAGCAGCTGCTGGTGAAATCGACTATGTATAAGTTCAAAGATGGCTCGAAAGAATGTGAAGAACTTATGAAATTGGAAAATCCGCCTACAGCTATTCTCACCGCTTCCGATTCACTGGCTATCGGAGCTATCAACTACTTGATCTCAATCGGAGTTAAAGTAGGGAAAGATGTTGATGTTATCGGTTTCGATAACTCATCCATTACTAAATATTACGTACCGAGTATATCGACTATAGCTCAACCACGCTTTGAATTGGGTGTAACGTCATGGGACTTGTTGTATGAAAAAATAGAAAATATTAAGGCACCGAATAAAAAGATTATTCTGCCTTTTGAGATTATTCACAGAGATTCTACAGGAAATTAGTAAACACGCATCCCTGGGATGTGTAAATATAATTGGAGGATTCTAAATGAAAAAGAATGTATTGTTGGTTTTGGTTGTGGCTCTTGTTTGTGCCTCTTTTACATTTGCCGGAGGACAATCCGATGATGGAATGAAGTCTATTGCTGTAATTATGCCAAGCGCAGATCATGGTTTTCTTGGTGAAAGTATTGTTCATGCGGAAAATGCTACGAAAGAGATGGCTGAAGCTAAAGGTTATAGCTATCAGTTCCTTATATCCGATGATGTTGTCGAACAGGCTAATCAAATCGATACGGTTGTCGCCCAGGGTGCCGACGTTGTTGTTTTATGGCCCCATAATGGAGATGAATTAAAATCTGCAGCACAAACAGTTGTTGACGCGAATATCCCATTAATTATTTATGACAGACTGATCAGTAATTTTAATGAAACAGCTGAACTCCTTGGAGACAATGTAACTATAGGTAAAGAGAAAGGTCTCTATTTTAATGATTATTACAAAGCTGAACTAACTGCGGGAATAGTAAATATCCTAGAGTTTAAAGGTGATAACTCCAGTGTTCCAACACAGAGATCTGAAGGTTTCTGGTCAACAGCCAGTTCCAATTTCAATAAGGTGAATGACTATGTAACCAACTGGAGTAAAGATAAAGCTCAAACACAGATGGAAACATTCCTTTCATCAAGTACAAAAGATCAGGTTGAAGGTATCGAGGCTATTTTTACCCATGATGCTGAAGTAGCTGCAGGAGTTCTTGCAGCAATTGAAGGATATGATGGGAATTTCGAAATCAATATCAAACTTGTTTCTTCTGTAAGTGCTTCCAGAGAACTTCTGGGACTATTCGATCACTATAAAGAGTTGGGAATCGATCAGGTCGCTTATTCATTCTCTCCTGCAATGGTTGTAGATGCGATCGAGCTTGGTGTAGATGTTCTCGACGGGAAATCAGTTTCCGGCGAATATCTGGTTTCTACGGAAATGGTGGATAATGGTAACTATAAAGATTTTATTAAAGGATCGGTATACTCCTTAAGATACTCCTTATATTAATCTGACTTTTGAGCCGGTATCATTGCCGGCTCTATTTATAAATCTTTTGCAAAGAGAGAATTCGATGTTATTGGAAATGAAGAATATCAGTAAGAGTTTCGGTGCTGTAAAGGCAGTCCAGAATGTATCTTTGTCAGTTGATAAAGTGGAAATTCACGGATTGCTCGGTGAAAACGGAGCAGGAAAATCTACACTTATGAATGTTCTTGGAGGGATACTGAGGCAGGATAGCGGTGAAATACTCATTGATGGTGTAGAGCACAATCACTTAACGCCCATTAAATCGGGACATCTGGGAATCCGTTTCATCCATCAGGAGCTGAACCTGATAAATGACCTTAAAGTTTTTGAGAATCTTTTCCTGAATAATGAAATGACAAGGGGCGGATTATATCTCAATAAGAAGGAAATGATTCGAAAATCTTATGAAATCTTCGAGAAGATGAATCTTGATATCGATCCTCTGGCTTATGTCAGAGAGCTGGATACTTCCCGCAAGCAACTGATTGAAATAGCAAAAGCCTTGCTTTTCGAATGCCGTCTGATCATTATGGATGAACCGACTACGGCATTGACTAATGAAGAGATCGAAAGCCTCTTCGATATTATGAGAGGATTAAAGGCCGAGGGAATCAGCTGTATTTATATTTCTCACAAAATGCCTGAACTCTTTTCAATCTGCGATAGGTATACGGTTCTTCGCGATGGGAAGTTTATCAGTTCCGGTAACTTTTCAGATATTAATGAACAACAGGCGACAGAGATGCTTGTAGGTCGAAGTATGGCTGATGATGTAGTAGAAAAGAATGACTGTATCATAGATGAGGATGTGTTTCAGGTCGAAGATCTTACCTGTGAAGGTTTTTTTAATAATATCAACTTCTCATTGAAAAAAGGGGAAATTGTTGCTGTAACAGGTCTGTTCGGAGATGGCCGTGGCGAGTTGAGCGAATGTCTTTTCGGAGCCAGAAAAATGACTTCCGGAAAAATCATTTTAAAAGATAATGAATTGAATACCCGGTCAATAATTAATGTAATTCGTTCGGGAGTTTCAATGGTACCCAGAAACAGAAAAGAAAGGTCCATTTTAAAAGATCTTAGTATTAAAGATAATTTATCCATGTCTTATTTTACAAGTAAGCAAATAAGTCCCCTAATCAGTAATAGGGTTGAGAATAAAAGGTATGAAATAAACCGTAAAACTACAAATATTAAAGCGGGAGATCCCGATGATCTGATAACATCTCTCAGTGGTGGTAATCAGCAGAAAGTAGTATTCTCCCGATGGTTCGGATTGGATTCGGATGTTTATATTTTAGATAATCCCACCCAGGGAATCGATGTGGGAGCCAAATTCGAGATATATCAATTAATTACGAAATTAGCGGAACAGGGAAAAAGCGTTCTGGTTTTCAGTTCAGAATTCCCGGAAATCCATAAAATAGCAGATCGATGCCTGGTCATGTATAAGGGTGAGATTAACAAAGAATTCAGCAGAAATGATTTAAATGAAGTTGACGTCATGTATTATGCAACGGGATCAAATAAAAAAGGTGAAGTCCATGGGAAATAATGAAACAATATTGAGAAACAGGAATAATTTTAAAAACGAATGGAAGCCTTTTCTAAAAAATCTTTTTATTCATCACAATTATATCTTTTCACTGATATTATTGCTTTTAATAGGTCGTTTTGCCAGTGATCAGTTCCTGTCTCCGGCGAGTCTTATGAATCTGGTCAAGTCTTCAGTATTCATCGGTATTATTGCCTTGGGAATGACCCTGGTTATAATCTCAGGAAATATTGACTTATCTGTCGGATCCATTCTCGGCCTGACAGCGGCTATTGGTGTCGTAATATTTAACAGTACAGGCAGTATTTTTCTGACTCTCATAGGATGCTCTTTTATCGGTGGTTTTCTTGGATTTATTAACGGGTTATTTGTTGGCCTGGCAAAGGTCGCCGCATTCATTGTCACTCTGGCAACTATGACGGCCTATCGCTCCATTACCATTCAATTCGGAGGCGGTGGACCACTCATTGTTGAGAATGACTCTTATTTTGATGTTTTAAGACCTATCGGTTATGGAAAGATATTTACCATACCATATCTTGTTCTCTTTTTTATATTGCTGACTCTGATTATGTGGTTTGTCATGAATAAAACCAAGTTCGGTCGTTATGTTTATGCTGTTGGTTCAAATGAAAAAGCTGCACGATTAACAGGAATAAAAGTCGAAATAGTGAAAATAGCGATTTTCAGTATTACAGGATTATTGACCGGTTTAGCAGCATTTCTGTATATAACCCGATTCGGTTCGGTTGATGTAGCCACTGCCGGAAAATCTTTTGAACTGGATGTTATTGCGGCCGTTGCTATCGGTGGAACATCTATGGCCGGCGGGCGTGGATTTATTCAGGGAACTTTTTTTGGAGCTGTGGTCCTCTATGCTATAGATGCTATATTATCGGCATTTCTTGTTCCAGCATTCGTAAATGACCTGATTAAAGGAATACTTATTCTCGGGGCAGTTCTTTTACAGAAAGCATTGGATAGAACTCCGGAAGATTAATATTCACAGAGGATCTATTTGGTTCTCTCAATAAAAAAATTAACTCCAGTCTCTGACTATCGATGAAATGCTACAATGCCGCGATAAAAAACTTTATCACGGCACTTGTTGTATCTACGGTTTGAATCCTACCCCGCTGCGATCAAAGTCCCTTTATCGGCAAGCGTTTTGTAATAACCGTTCTGCCCGAGAAGGTCCAGATGAGAGCCCTCTTCGACGATCTCGCCGTTTTTCATCACATAGATTTTATCGGCCTTCATAATTGTCGAGAGCCTGTGAGCGATGATGATAGTCGTTCTGTCTTTACAGAGTTCCCACAGAGCTTCCTGAATCAGGCTTTCCGATTCATTATCGAGAGAACTGGTAGCTTCGTCCAGAATCAGAATCTCAGGATTTTTCAAAAAGACACGGGCAATGGAAATCCTCTGTTTCTGTCCACCCGAAAGAAGAACACCGCGCTCTCCGACTTCAGTATCAAGTCCATCGGGCAATGAGGTTATGAAGGTTTCGAGGTTTGACATTCTGACAGCTGAAAAGAGTTCCTCTTCCGTCGCACCGGGTTTCCCGTAGGATATATTTTCTCTGATCGTACCGTCGAAGAGAAATACATTCTGCTGAACAATACCGATTGTACGTCGCAGGCTTTTCTGTTTCACTTTAGAGATGTCCTGTCCGTCAATGGAAATAGATCCTTCGCTTATCTCATAAAAACGCGGTAATAATGCTGCAAGAGTGCTTTTCCCGGCACCCGATTCTCCAGCGAGGGCAATTGTTTTTCCCGCTTCAATATTGAGAGATATATCTTTCAATACCCAATCGGGTGATTTTTCATACTTGAAACTGACGGACTTCATAGAGAATTCTCCGCCTTCGGGTCTGAAATCCACTGCATCGTGGTTATCTTCTATATCCGGCTGTATATCCATCACTTCCTGAAAGCGTTCAAAAGAGGACATCCCCTGCTGCAGCTGCTCTGTAAAATTGACCAGTTTGTCGATAGGGGGAAGAATCACGCCCACATAGAGAATAAAAGCCAGTAGATCGACCAGCGGCAGACTATCCTGGAAAATCAGAATGGCTCCCCCTGCGATAATACAGAAATAATAAAGATCCCGAAGAAACTGCATGAGAGAATGAAACCGCGCCATTCGTTCATACATGACTTCTTTGGCTATGCGAAAAGTATTATTTGTCTTGAAGAATTTTTTATTTTCCAGTTTTTCATTGGCAAAGGATTTAACTTCCCTTATCCCCTGGACCGAGTTTTCCACTGTGCTGTTTATCTCTGCAATCTCTTTTCTGACAGCCCGGAAGCCCTGCCTCATTCGCGAGCCCATAATAAATCCCCACAAAAGCATAAAAGGGAGGGGGATCATGGAAATAAGAGCCAGTGATGAATTGAAGACGAACATCATGATATAAGCCATGATGAGAATAATTGTCGAAATCAGCAGATCTTCAGGTGCGTGATGAGCCACTTCGGCAATGACATTGAGGTCATTGGAGATCCGGCTCATGAGATGACCGGTTTTAACAGAATCAAAATAACTGAAAGACAGTTTCTGAATATGGGCAAAGATATCTCTTCGCATATCCGCTTCAATTCTCACACCGAGAATATGTCCCCACTTCACCCTGATATAGGTGAGAATAAATTTTGATATATAGATCCCCAGCATAAATGCGAGAGCTGTTATAATATTTTTTACATTTTTTGACGGTAGATAGTCGCCGATCAATGTCCGGGTCAGAAAAGGAAACCCTATAGACAGAGCAGAAGCAGTGATGGCGCAGAACATATCTAAAAAAAATAAGTTTTTATGTGGTTTATAATAGTTAATAAATTTTTTAATCATGAGAGATACAATATTATAAATCTTCTGAAAATCCTATATGTAAAGATTCATTAGAATTAAAATTTCACAGGACTTTTATGAGAACAGGGCAGTGATATAAGACACTTTCCACAAACATCGGCTTTTCCGATCCCTTTATATAATTCTGCATTCTTTAAACACACTTCATGACAGCGGTACCGGTCAAAGCTATCTAGTGTAAGAGCACCGTTTTCACACTTATCTACACAGATCCCGCAGGTTCCCGACTCTTTGTAAAGACATAATTCAGGTAGCTCTATTTCTTTAATATCCAATTCCAAAGTAGTGATGATACTGCCGAACCGCCCGCTGCATCCGACTCTGGTAATGAGCATATTATTGATTCCGAATTTTCCAAGACCGCAAATCTCAGCAATATGTCTGTGAGACCAGTCGCTGATCAATTTCTCTTTATCAAAGTTATGGGTGGCGGGAAATATAAAACTATCGGCGTTCTGAAGATTAAAAAAAGAGTTAAGATTGAGCGATATCTCTTTGATCAATTCATTTGTTTCAATGTACATTTTTGCCCAGGTCTCCGAGGCGGGACCGGGTTGATTATTCATCTGGGCGAATTCACTTTTAAAGGGGATGAAGAAAGAGATAACAGAAGCGGCTCCAGGCAGCAGTTCCATTGGCATGGCATGAGTCGGACTTACAGATTCCCTCAATTTATGGAATTGCTCATTACCTGCTCCTGCATATGCTGTCAGAGGACTGTTCCAAAAGTGATTCTTTTCTACCGACTCATCAATTATCTGCTCTATTTTCTTTCTCATCACCTAAATATAGAAACTTCAACTGATTTTCTCAATAGGGTGGCGAATAATGGTCTTCAGTTTTTCCGGAGCAGTTCTCTGGGGGGAACTGATGTAAATTTCTCTGTGTTTCTTTACAAGCTTATACCCCTGCTCTTCAACAAATCTGTGCAGCTTCTGGATATTTTCAGTTTCTTCGCTATAGGGGCCGATATGCATCAACTGAGCAGCAAGTCCGTCATTAAAGTTAGAGAGATAACCTCTTTCAAGTTGAGGAACGTCTTTCTTGGCTGATAGAGATGCACGGCCTTTTTCAAAAAGTTCCTCTGTTACAAATTCGGGAACAGCAATCATAACAGTCCATTTCCAATTATCTTTATTGCCATTGACAAAATCATCTATATTCTCAGACCACCAGGTCCCTTCCAGGGGCATAACCGTAAAATCCCTATCGTCGGCTTTGCACATAAATTTTATTGTATAAGCCAAGCCGTAGAGGACTCCCATTGCCTCTTCAAAATCTTTGGATCCGGGATTTCCCTTACCATCGAAAGCAATGTATTTCAGTTCGGGAACTTCCACTATTTTCGGTTCAGCTTTCGCACTGTAAAAAGCTTTGTATTGTTTTTTAAGATCAATTTTTTCCATATGATATCTCTCCTGTATTTATCTTCTATGGAAAGTGTAAGCCCTCCCCTAAAGGGGAGAGTCAAGAGGAATTAAAAAGTATTGTCCCAGAATGTAAAATCTTTATCACTCATAACACTATGGCAGCTTATGCACATATTTATTTTGCCCTGTCGCGAGACTTTGAGATTTTCATCTGTCATTGCATACTCCCAATCGCCATTATCAGGATCGTATCCCGCTTCTCTTTTAACCATTATGGTTATGCTTTTCAAAATACCTTTTGCGCCATCATCGGCACTATATGATTCTTTTATAATAACGGAACCGACAGGATAGGGGTAATCTGATTCTCTGTATGCTGTAGATTTTCCAATATCGTTTACATAAATCTCCCGGAAACCCTTCGCTCTTTCATGGGCGGCGCCAAGAACTCCGGTGTCATCTCCTGTAATCGTAACCTGGTTAACTTTAGACCAATTCAGATAACCTGAAAAAGCATCTCCAGATGTGGCGTCATCTTCCTGCCCTTTGGCACTGATAATAAAAAAACCACTTATGAGAAATACCAATAAGAGAATATTCTTCATTTTTCCCTCCACTATGTTTATAAAGTATAATCTTTATTTTTTGATTGCAAATAAAGTAGTGAATAATTACTTTTTATCTGAGGCCTAATTATGACATCAGATAAAAAAGCCCCTGAAAGAATCACCATATCAGCCTATGCTGGAAAAGGCTTTATCGGAGCTATACTGAAGATTACCGGACCTGTGATTGACAGGATTCTCGGCATTACAAAAATTAATCATATCTACCGGAGTGTCTGGGAAAAGGGAATAGAGAAAGAGGATTTCGTAGCCCGGTTATTGAAGTTTTTGAAAGTCAGCTACCATATCCCCCATGGAGATCTTAATCGGATTCCCGGAACGGGTGCTTTGATAATTGTTGCCAATCATCCTTATGGAGGCCTTGAAGGAATTATACTGGCTAAAGTGCTCTCATCTATCCGGCCTGATGTAAAAATCATGGCCAATGCAGGATTAAAAGTATTCCCGGAACTACAGGACTTCTTTATATTCACCAATCCTCTGGTCACTCATAATCCCAGAAATATCAGATCTATAAAAAACTGTAGAGAACACCTGGAAAATGGTGGTTTATTATTATTTTTCCCCGCTGGTAAAGTAGCATATTACCGAAAGGAAAAAAAAAGAATCACCGATGGCCACTGGAATAGAATTGCCGCTCATCTTTCTACGGATCTCAACATCCCCGTGCTCCCGATATTTATTTCCGGCCGGAACAGCCGGTTATTCATTTTTCTCGGCACGATTTACTACCGTTTCAAACTGCTAATGCTTCCAAGGGAGTTTGCCAAAAGGAAAAAAGAGACTGTTGAGATCAGATGTGGTTTTCCTATATCCCCGTCTCTATTGAAGAAAAAAGGGAATAGTAGAGATATCACCGAATTCCTGAGAATATGCACATATGCTCTTACACCGGAATCGGCAGAGATAAAAAAAGAGGCTTTGCCTTCAATGCCGCCCCTTAAAGAAAGACCGCAGAAGTCATTATTGATCGATGAGATAAAGCTCTTGCCAGGGAATCAGCATCTGGTGGATTACAAAGAGTTTTCTGTGTACTACGGATATAAAAGTCAGATGGAGAACATTGTAGATGACATAACTGTACTGAGAGAGAAAACATTCCGCGAGCTAAATGAAGGCAGTGGAAAACCCTGCGATACAGATGGATTCGATGCGACCTATACCCATCTCTTTATCTGGGATAATAACAATGAAGAAGTAATCGGTGCCTACAGAATGGGGCAGACCGACAAAATCGAAGAGAGATACCTCTCTCGGATGTTTGACTTCAATAAACAGTTTGAAAGCGAAACGAATCCATCTCTGGAAATGGGCCGGTCTTTTATCATCAGTGAGCATCAGAAAAGTTTTTATGGATTGTTCCTCTTGTGGCGCGGGATCGGTGAATTTTGTGTTCGGAATCCACGATACAGGAAATTGTATGGAACTGTGTCATTGAGCAATGTCTATAACAGAAGATCAATCTCACTTATTGATAGAATACTGACACCGAAAACATCTCCGGCAAGTGCGAAAACACCCTACAAAAGTATAATCCACTCAGAAGTTCTCGATTACCTCGATAGTTATAATCTGGATTTTAAAGATCTCTCCCTTCTGGTTAAGTCAACCGAAGCAGATGGCAAAGACCTTCCAATATTGCTCAAACAGTACTGGAAACTAGGTGCTCAGTTTTATATCACAGCTGTAGACACCAGCTTTCTCGAGACTCCGGGATTATTACTTGTCGTAGATCTTCCCAATGCTCCCAAATCGTCATTGAAAATGTATCTGGAAGAGGGAATGGATAATTATTTAAATTTTAAGTAGACGAAACTATTTATATTAGTATATTAAAATTGGAGGACGATTATGAAAGTTACATGGAATGGAAAAGTTCTTGCCGAAAGCAAAGAGACAAAAATAGTTGAAGGGAACTACTATTACCCCCCTTCTTCAATAAATAAAGAGTATTTCAAAGAATCAGATCATCGAACAACCTGTGTATGGAAAGGCGTGGCTTCCTATTTTACACTTCAAGATGGTAATAAAGTGCTGGAAAATGGTGCCTGGTATTATCCAAACCCATCAAAAGAAGCAGATAGGATCAAAGGATATGTTGCCTTTGATCCTCAGGTAACAAAATCACAATGAGTAAAACTATTAAATTGATATCATGGAATGTGAATGGCTTAAGAGCTGCTCTGAAAAAAGATCTGGCGAATACGATAAAAAAAAGTGATGTCGATATTTTCTGTGTTCAGGAAACTAAAATGCAGGAGCATCAGGTGACGGAAGAGATGCTCGCTCTCAATGAGGGCAAAAGTTACTGGAGCTTCTCAACAGTAAAAAAAGGATACAGCGGGGTCGCCTCTTTTTCGAAGTTGGATCCGGTCAGTGTGAAACACGGATTTGGAATCGAGGAATTCGATCAGGAAGGCCGCATCCTGGAAATGGATTACGGCGATTTCGTTTTTTTCAATATCTACTACCCCAATGGCCAGCAGAATGAAGAGAGACTGGCTTATAAACTAAGATTTTACGATGCTTTTTTTGAAAGAGCTCAACAGCTGCGCAGCGAGGGAAGATCCATAATAGCTACAGGAGATTTTAATACAGCGCACAACGCAATCGACCTGAAAAATGATAAAGCAAATGAAAAATACTCGGGATACCTGCGAATAGAAAGAGACTGGCTCGATAAATTCACAGCAGCAGGTTACGTTGATACCTTCCGGCATTTTTATCCGGAAGAGGAGAAATATTCGTGGTGGTCCTACAGAATGAACGCCCGTGAAAACAATACGGGATGGAGAATAGATTATTTCTTCGTATCCGAAGATATGATTGAAAAAAAAATGGTAAAAAGAGCCTGGATAGACAATGATATATTCGGTTCAGATCACTGTCCCATCGGTTTAGAGGTCGATGTAAACACAATTAAAATATTCTAAAGGTTCGCTGACATTTTTTACGGTAATTTCAAATGGTCCTTCAAAGTCTACTTCTTTTATTGTTTCCTTCTCAATATGAGAAAGAACCTTTGAAGTAACCAGAACTTTTCCTGCCGGAGCGTGCCCCTGAAGTCTTGCAGCGTGATTCATAGCTGACGAAAATCCTGTGTAATCTTCATTAGGTCCGAAAAAACCTACAGAAGTCGGTCCGCAGTGTATACCATTTGACGTTGTCAGATTCTCTCCGATTCCCGCGGATTTTATTTTTTCTTCGATTCCCAGCTTCCCGCCCAGCTCTATAGTTTCCTCAACGATTTCCCTGGCAGCTTCTATTGCATCGCGTCCCCTCTTTTCCATAGATGACTCAAAAAAGGGAGGTCCGAATAAACCTATGACACAATCTCCTACCATTTTATCAAAGACACCATCATGTCTGTATAAAATCTCCAGGATCTTCTGTGACCACTGATTGATTAACTCTCCGATTTCCGATGCGTTGCCCAGAACTTTTTCGCAAATGGATGTAAAAGAAGTTATATCAGTGTAGAGAATCACAATATCTTCTTCCCTGGGGCTTAAATATTTCTCATAGAAATCGGGAACACTCAGAAGACGCTGGACATCTTTCGCGCAAAAACATTTTGCCAGGTAGCGCCGTTCCCTATTGTAATCGAATAATCTCTGACACAGGCATTCTGAAAAGATGCGTATAATGTCAAGACTTTCGGGGTTGAGTCCTCCTCCTATCGGTTTTAAAATCAATTTCCCTATCAGATTCTGATTCATACCGTTCTGTAGAGCTTTCTCGATAATGCCTTCCGACCCGAGAATTTCAGAAAATGAATGATTATCATCGCGTAAAACAAGATCTTTATTTTCAAGAAGCTTTTCATATTCAGGTCTTATGGAGTCTATGGAATTATGAATCATCTCCCCTTCTTTATAATATCGGTATCTCAGATCTTCTCCCATGGCCGAATCGGCATCACCATAGAGAAGAAGGAATTCTTCAATGTTTAACTGTTTGCAGAGGTGTTTTACAGCGACATCTGCACCCTCTTCAAATATTCGGCTTCTCAAAGCTTCAGTTGAAAACATCGTGATACTCTGTTTCCTCGCATTGGAAGCTATTCCCTCGAGATAATTGTCCAGAAGTTCTGATGCGGCATCAACCAGATCGGTTTTCCAGAGCAGATTTTCATCTTCCGATTCCCCTTTAAAATAAAAAGCACAGATTCCTATGACCTGATCTACTACATCTAAAGAAGCCATAATCGAAAACCCGTTCTCATCTTTATGCACTTGTGGTTCAAAAGCTTTTTCTGGAAAAGCCTTCGGGAATTTTCTGACAAGAGACATGGGATAATCGGTAGACTTTAAAACAATCCGCTCAAGATTCTCATCGATGGTCCCAATTATTATATCATTGGCTCCAATGATTTTGCAGATAATAGGCATGACAACTGAAAGAGCTTTTTTTATGGGTAGTTTCTGAAGAAGACACTTTTCTATAATCCGGTCAAATTCTACATTTAAATGATTTTTTATTTCCAGTTTTTCTGTATGGGAAGTAGTCATATTTAAAGAGTAATGTTTCTGTCTGGAAATGGCTATAAATAAAAACTAGGGAATTTTCCTATAGTTTTATCACTCTATCCGTGATATTAATAAATACAGTCATAGTAGGCATCCTCTGTTATATCCCCATTAGTTTTTAAATCCGGAACTCCTGGGTTGATGGGATACTTGCTATGACTTTTTCATTTCAGAATCCTGGCCAGATCCTTTGATTTCAATGCGCTCTTTTCAGAATATGATCCATATACTGTTTAATCTGATCTGCATTTTTAGATGAACTCTCAGACAACTTCTTCAATTCCTGAGTTACAACAGCAAAACCCTTACCCGCCTGAACGGCATGTGCAGCTTCTATGGCAGCATTCATAGCCAGGAGATTGGTTCTCTGAGCTTAGACAACATCTGTGTAATCGTTCCCGAAATCCCCTGATTCACTATAGAGAGCTACCGGTATATATGCATAAAATATAATGAAATTCAGCATATTTTAATATGATTTTGCAAAATCCTACAATTTTGTATTATTATTTACCAATGGGTAGTGATTTAGATTTGTCAAACAGGAATAACAGGATTGAATGAAATTTAACATTATGCCATACTTGTAAAAGATAAATTTATACCTAATGGTGTAATTGTAAAAAAATCACGGAAGTACCGAGATTTTTATGTTCGGTAAGGTTTGCGGCATACCGCTTCAATCTAAAGCCTCCATCAGTGAAGCAAGCTTCATCTGATTGTGGCTCACCGAATAATAATAAGAAGTACACAATTGTAATGAGGAGTTTATAAATGGGAAAAATCAGAGTTGGTTTTAACGGAATGGGAAGAATCGGTAAAAACGTTATGCGTTTTATTACCTCAGAATTGAATGATCAGATTGAAATTGTAGCAGGAAACGACCTTGTTCCAGTTGCTGACATTGCAAAAAGTCTTCCAAAAGATTCTATTCACGGGAAATTTCCTGTAGATGTAAAGCTTGTTAGCGACAACGTAATCAAAATCGGTGATAACCAGGTAACTGTTTATGCTGAAAAAGATGCAAACAATATCCCATGGGGTAAACACAATGTAGACATCGTATTCGAATGTACAGGATTCTACCTGAGCCAGGAAAAATCACAGGCTCACATCAATGCAGGTGCAAAAAAAGTAATTATTTCCGCTCCTTGTAAAGATGATACAAAAACAGTTGTAATCGGTGTTAACCACGAAACATTAACCGGTTCTGAAACTATCGTTTCAAACGCCAGCTGTACAACTAACTGTCTTGCTCCGATGACTCACGCTATCGACATGACTTACAAAGTAATCAGTGGTCTTATCTGTACAACACACGCTGCAACAGCAACTCAGAACGTTGCCGATACATTCGGTGGTGGTAAAAACAGAGCGACTTTAAATAACATTATTCCCGCAAGTACAGGTGCCGCTATTGCAGTAGGTAAAGTGCTTCCACACCTTAACGGTAAACTGAACGGTACAGCTCTCAGAGTTCCTACTGATACAGGTTCTGTTGTTGAAGCAGTTTATGTAATCGAAGGTGAAGTTACTCTCGATGCAGTTAAAAAAGCAATTGCTGAAAATGTTGTTAAAATCAATAAATCTTCAAAACTCGGACTAGTTGCTACATATGGTGATTACTATGAGTGTTCAAGAGATGCTGTTGGTGAACCATATACTTCAATGATCACAGACAACGTTCAGGTTGTAGCTGCAGGTGCTAATACATTAGTAAAAATCACTTCTTTCTACGATAACGAAATGGGTTACTCCAGCAAAATGGCTGAGTTAGCTCTGATCATGACTAAGTAAATATTCTTTTAAACAAGATATTAAATCCCCATCTGAAAGGTTGGGGATTTTTTTTATCCCTAACGAATCTTCTTTCGACCCGATTCTCCCAATTTAATGTTTGATCTTATGCATAGAAACATATTATAGTGAAAATACAAAAGGAAGTGTTTTGAAATTAGATTCAAGAATTGAAAATTTAAATGTATATTCTGAAGAGAAAATTATAACTCCAAGTGAATTGAAAGATAAATTCCCTATATCAGAAAAAGCAGTTTCTGTCGTAATGAATGGTCAGAGAACTATATGTGATATTTTATCCGGCAAAGACCGGAGAAAGCTGATAATAGTAGGCCCCTGTAGTATTCATAACCCTTCAGAGGCTATTGATTATGCTGAGAAGCTGAAAAAGTTATCAGAAGAAGTCAAAGAAAAATTATTCCTGGTTATGCGGGTTTATTTCGAAAAGCCCAGAACCAGCATTGGCTGGCAGGGGTTGATAAATGATCCATATCTGAACAACAGCTGTAAAATAGATGACGGCCTTGCCATTGCAAGAGAACTATTATTACATATTGCCGGGATCGGTCTACCTGCAGCTGGAGAAGCTCTGGACCTGATTACTCCCCAATATGTACAGGATTTGTTTTCATGGACAGCAATCGGAGCCCGAACAACTGAATCGCAGACCCATAGAAAAATGGCCAGTGGTTTTTCCAGTGCAGTTGGTTTCAAAAACGGAACAGACGGAAATATCGATGTTGCCGTAAATGCTATGAAGTCAACACTTCACCCCAATAATTTTGTCAGTATAAACCCCGACGGGCACTCTGCCATAGTCAGGACAAAAGGGAATAAGAATACCCATATTGTTTTAAGAGGCGGAGGTGGAAAGATCAATTATGATAAAAAGAGTATCAGAAAATGTGAAAAAATACTGGCATCAGCAGGTTTGCCTTTGAATATAATGATAGATTGCAGTCATGAGAATTCTGATAAAGATCCGGAAAATCAAAAAAAAGTTATAGAGAATATTAAAGATCAGATTCTTGGAGGAAACAAATCAATTTTAGGCCTGATGATTGAAAGCAATTTAAATGGAGGAAATCAGGCGATTACAAAAGACCTCGACGATCTTAAATACGGTGTTTCAATTACCGATGGGTGTTTATCTTTTGCTGATACGGAAAAATCCATCAAATCCTTGTTCGACTGTTTATAATAACTTGCCCCGATCCCGATTGTAGGGATTTTTGTCATAAAACTTGATTTCTTTATCGATATATTTAAAACTATTTATTAACAGTTTTGTATTATTTATAAAAGGAGTTCGATTATGAGCAATATCGATAACAACCTCTCAACGGAAATTCTGAACCAGCTCCCCACTCCTGTAATGGCCGTAAATAAAGATCTTGAACTTATTTTTTTAAACTCCGCAGGATGCGGTTTACTCGGTAGGGAACTCAAGGAACTGGAAGGGCATTTCTGCTATGACCTGTTCAATTCCCAGCACTGTCAAACTGAGGAATGCATGATGAAAAGAGTTATGGGAGGGGAAGAACCGGCAACTGTCCGAAATACTGTCAATATTAATGGGCAGAATATGCCAATCGAATATACAGCTGATGTTTTAAAAGATAAAAATGGCAAAATTATCGGCGGGCTGGAATATATTATAGATATCACAGAAACAGTCCGTCAGGAGCAGAAACTTCAAAATCAAAGCCGCACGATCATGGAAATATCCACTCCTGTAATTAAATTATGGGACCGTATATTGATGCTTCCCGTGATTGGTGTTGTTGACTCATTTCGTGCACAACAGATGATGGATAAAATGCTCAATGAAATAAACAAAACATCTTCAAAGGTCATTATTCTAGATATACAGGGAGTTGCGGCGGTTGATACAGCAGTAGCCAATCATTTAATAAAAATCGCCAAAGCTACAAGCTTAATGGGATGCAAATGTGTTCTTTCCGGTATATCACCGGCTGTAGCGCAGACCCTGGTTCAACTAGGCATCGATCTTGGTTCAATTAACACAAATTCCAACCTTCAGGAAGCCATGGCCGATGCTTTTTCTCTACTCGATTATAAGATAACGAATTGATGACCGATCGGGTAAATAGTACGGATTCAACAATGCATTTGGTCGATCATTGCCTGGTCGTGCCGATCAGGGACAATATAGATGAGCACTATATGCTAAAACTCCAGGAAGAGATAGCAGCCAATATTAAAAGCAGTGACGCAAAAGAAGTACTTATTGATGTGTCCTCAATGCGTATACTGGACTTACCGGTTTTTGATCTGATGAAAAAGACCGCCCATATGATTTCCATCATGGGTTCTCAGGTTGCTTTTGTCGGTTTTCAACCGGGAGTAGCCTCCTCTCTGGTAGATCTGGATGCAGATTTTGGAAATATCCAGACAGTTGTTACAATGAATGATGGATTTAATTTGTTCCGTCAGGGAATGTAAGCGATGACATTGATTACTGAGGAAATACACATAGAACTAAGAGAACCTGCAGACCATATGCAGGTTGTATTCTCAGTTAAAGATTTTTTGACACACATCGGATTTGATGAAGTACAACAGTCATTAATAGCTTCAGCGGCATCTGAACTATCAACGAATATAATCAGATACGCCGAATGCGGCTCTATGATAGTGAGAAGTATAACAGCAGGAAAGAGAATTGGCATAGAGATAATCGCCATAGATGAAGGACCTGGAATAAGAGATATAAGTAAAGCTTTAGAGAACCATTATTCTACAGGTAGAGGACTGGGACTGGGACTACCGAGTGTGAAAAGGATTATGGACGATTTTGAAATCAAATCTGCTAACGGAGAAGGAACAACAGTTACTGTAAGAAAATGGAGAGTTAATTAAATGTCCGACTATGATTATTGCCTGATAAAAAAGTCATTAACCGGACCTGATAATGAATGCGGTGATTCAGGAATATTCAAGAACATTGAAACAGGCTGTTTTCTGGCTCATATCGATGCCCTTGGCCATGGAAAAAAAGCATTTGATGTTGCAGAGCTTGCAGTAAACTATCTGGAAGAGAATTTTAATCTTGATTTGATGGAACTTATGAATGGATTACATGCACATCTGAAAGGTTCCAGAGGTGTTGTAGCGGCATTTTGCCGTCTGGATTATGTAAATAAAAGAATTGAGCATATCGGAATAGGAAATATCAGTGTCCGAATCTACGGGCAAAAGCATTTATCTATTATTTCAAGAGATGGTGTTATCGGTTATTCCAGTATTTCTCCAAAAATACAAAGAGTGGAAATGTACAGGGGCGACATCCTTGTTTTAACCTCTGATGGTATTAAAGAACACTTTAGAATGGAAGAGTATCCTGGTCTTTTATATGGTAGCTCACAGAAAATCGCAAAGAGTTTTGTCAGCAATCTTGGAAAAGAAAATGATGATGTTTCATGCTCAGTTCTGAGGTGCAAATTGTGACTGAATTAGGGAAAATTGAAATCACGAATTTTGAGCACTTAAAAGATATAAGACAGAAAATTTTAACAATTTCTGATCTTCTTGGTTTTGATCCGATCCATTCAACAAGATTGGCGACAATATTCTCTGACCTGGTTCGATCGGAACTGATCTCCGAGAATAATGTTGAAACAGTTTTTTCTTTAAATGAAAGAAATAATCGCAAAGGCCTGGAAGTCACATATAAACTGAACAGGGAATTATCAGAAAAAAAGCATGCAGAGATTTTCTACGATGAATTAAATTTTGAAAGATCCAATGATTCAAAATTCCTGCTCCATGGTTTTAAGTATCTACCCGATTACTATTTGGAATTCGTCGATTCCGATCTGGAAAGTATTAAGAAGATTCTCGCTCATCCTTCGAGAGAAGTTCTTCTCAATAACCTGCAAAAAACAAATGAGAAATTAAAGGCCAATGCTGAGGAATTGGATTTAAGCAGACAGCGTCTCAATCTGGCACTTGATGCATCGAGTACAGGATTATGGGATGTGAATATAAGAGAACATGATGTCTATCGAAATGACCAATGGTTTCGCCAATTGGGTTACAACCCCGATGCCGGATACAAGGTAATCTCTGATTTCAAAAAGATAATTCATCCCGATGACAGAGAGCTGGTAAAACAAACCAGAAAAAGACATCTCTCGGGCAAAGTAGATCCCTATCAAGTCGAATATAGAATTAAGACTGCCGATAATTCCTGGAAATGGATTTTATCAGTGGGCAGAGTGATCAGCTGGGATGAAAACAGTCATCCTCTTCGCATTGTCGGGGTACATCTGGACATTAATGAGCGAAAGAATATGGAACATGAACTATCCCGTGTAAAAGATGAAGCCCTGGCCGCCACTAAAGCTAAAGGGGATTTCCTTGCGAATATGAGTCATGAAATACGCACCCCGATGAATGCCATTCTCGGATTAAATCATCTACTCATAAAAACCGAACTGAGCCCCAAACAGAAAGATTATGCCCATAAAATATATAATTCTTCCCATAGTCTGCTTGGGATTATAAACGACATACTGGATTTTTCCAAAATTGAAGCCGGGAAAATGGACATAGAATCAATACGATTTGAACTTGGCGATGTCCTTGATAATCTGTCCAACCTGATTACCATGAAAGCTCAGAATAAAGGGCTTGAATTAGTATTTGATATTCATAAAGATGTTCCCGAATCCATTATCGGAGATCCTCTCAGATTAGGTCAGATTCTTCTGAATTTTACCAATAACGCCATCAAATTTACGGAAAAAGGTGAAATCGTTATTTCAGCCTCTATGATGGAAAAGACAGAGAATGAGGCTCTGATTCGATTTGATGTAAAAGATACAGGCATAGGCCTTACTGATCAGCAACAAAAGAAACTGTTTCAGGCATTTACACAGGCTGATGCAACAACTACAAGAAAATACGGCGGAACCGGGCTGGGACTGACAATCAGTAAGAAATTATCCGAATTGATGGGTGGAGATGTAGGAGTTGAGAGCTCATATGGCAAAGGCAGTTCTTTTTACTTTACCGCCTGCCTGAAATATTGTGAACAGAAGAAAGAAAAAAACAAAATGACAGCCTCATCTCTGAAGAATCTGAAAGTACTTATTGTCGACGATAATGAAACTGTCTGCGAGGTATTTCAAAGCTATCTCGATGATTTTAATTTTGATTCTCACATTGTCCATAGCGGCAATGAAGCAATAGATGAGATCCGAAAGGTCTGCGAGCGGAAAGAAAAACCTTATGAACTGATTCTCATGGATTATCAGATGCCGGGAATGACTGGCGTTGAGGCCTACAACATAATCAGAGATACCTTTGATGAAGAAAATAATCCCAAAACAATACTAATAACCGGTTTCGGGATGGAAGAGATTATCCGTCAGGCGGAAAAAACAGGATTCAGCGGATATCTCCTGAAGCCGGTCAGCCAATCTGCAATGTTAAACAAGATTCTTAATGTATTTGGACATGACTCAGAACAAACTGTAAAACATTCTGAAACAGAAAAACCCGACGGTTTTGACCATATCAGAGGTGCCAGAATTCTCCTTACGGAAGATAATGAAATTAATCAGCAGGTTGCATCGGAGATTCTTGAGCACGAAGGTTTTTATATCGAAATAGCCTCCAATGGCAAAATCGCACTGGACAGGATCATGAGTGATACAGTATATGACCTGGTTCTGATGGACCTTCAGATGCCGGAAATGGATGGTTATGAGGCAACTCGTGAAATCCGTAAAGCCAGTAAATACGAAAGGCTACCTATTGTGGCAATGACTGCCGATGCAATGACCGGTGTAAGAGACAGGGTGATCGGAGTCGGAATGAATGACTATGTGACAAAGCCGATTGATCCTCATTCATTATGGGAAGCTCTTGTTAAATGGATAGAACCGGGAGAGAGGCCGCTTCCGGAAAATTTCAAAAAACGCCGCGATTCTGAACCGGACGATGGAAATGCAATTATTGTCCCGGAGATAAAGGGAATTGATCAGAAAGATGGCTTGAAAAGAGTCGGCGGCAATACGGCTCTCTATAGGGAGCTCATTACAAAGTTTGCAGTAGATTTCGCTCAGAGCGGTACTGAAATCAGAAAAAGCCTGAAAGAGGGAGATTTTGAAACATCTAATAGAATAGCCCATACAGTAAAAGGTGCTTCGGGAAATATCGGAGCAAAAGGACTTCACAGAATATCACAGGAACTGGAAGCTGCATTAAAAGAAAAAAACGAGGAAATGATAGCTCTGAAAAAATATGAAGACGTTTTGCAGGACTTGATTTCGGCAATAAACAATAGTGGGCTGGAATCAGAAAAACGATCTTCACAATCTGGAAAAACTACATCTGGAATGATTCCGAATGTGAAACTGCTGCAGTATCTGTCAGAGTTAAAAGCAGCAATAACAAAACATGATCCGAAGAGATGTAAAGAGATAATCTGTGAAATTGAAATGTATACTATGAATCACGATCTCACTGCAAAAATCGATGATTTATCATCATTATTGAAAAAATATAAATTCAAAGATGCCATTGTCAGCATCACGGATCTGCTGAAGATTCTGGAAAAATAACTGTTTCTCCCGACTTATCAGATTCATCTGCAGCAAAAGCCATCAGATGGCTGATTAGTGATTCTTCTACCGAGCTTTTTACCCTTCCTCCGGAGAAAACAGAACTCCAGCACTCCATTAAAGAGGTATCAGCTTCAGAATGGCCCATAAAATCCGAATCCATCGGGATTTTCACCACTTTTGATGATCCGTGAATTGATAGTGAGATTTCACTTCCACTCCCGAACTTAGCTCCTATTGATCCCTTTTTACCATCAATCCTGAGAGTTCTCCCCTCTTCAAAGCTCAATCCGTGAAGGCGGAAACAGGCCGTAGCCCCAGATTTAAAACGAATGATAGTCTCCTGATGCTCAGGTTGATCATTGTCACATTTGTATACACATCTGCCGTAGGGTCCTTTGTTCAAAGCCTCTATGATTCCATTTTCATTCAGATTCTCTGTAATGGTGCTCGTCGGCCACTCTTTCCAGATATGATAAGGCGATAGAAATGGTAAAATAGCTGACAATTTCCTGAAGCGAAGCATAAACCGGGCGGCAAAAGCGATTCCCCCGCGGGACCGGCTGAGAGCTGTCTTAATAGGTATTCCATAGAGATAATTTTTTTTTGCTTCGTATAGACAATCTTCTGCAGAAGGGCAGCCCTCCAGGCATCTATCCGATGCAGATTGAGGTGCATTTTCCGGTAAAAAAACAGTTCGCCCGGAAACACTGGAAATCTGCACTGGACGAGAGTCCATAAGCCAGTGAATGATATCGAGATCATGACTGCTTTTGGCAAGAATAATGGGAGATGACTTTTTACTATTCCCCCAGTTCCCACGGACATAGGAATGTGCCATATGATAATAAGCCACATTCTCCCCATGATACATTGTCTGAATATCACCAATTCTCCCGGATCTGATAATCTCCTTCAGCTTTGTGAAAAAAGGACTGTAGCGCAGGACATGGCAGACAGTGAGAGAACCACCTTTCTCTTCAGCAAGTTCAGCAGCAGCTCTGATGCGGAGAACCTCATCCCGGTTTAATGCCATAGGTTTTTCCAGAAGGACATGAACTCCCAGCTCCAGAAAAGCGAGCGCCGGTTCTGTATGCTGCTTATCGGGAGTAGCGATAATGACACCATCACAGCTCAGATCTGAATGAATAAGATCTCTCCAGTCTCCAAAGCAATTTTCAGAACTGAGACCATGTTTCTTCATTATCCGCTTCTGCTTCTCCAGATCAGGATCTGCAACAGCTGTAACTTTCAGAGAATTGCTGTTTTTCAAAATCCAGTCGGTATAAGTTGTTCCCCTGTCACCAGCTCCGATGAGAACGATATTATAAGCCATTGCGGTACTTCTGAAGTTCCGAGGAGATCTCTTTTTGCGGAAATCTGAGAAATATGAGAAAACCTGCGAGAACGGCGAGGCCTCCAGCAGGCCCTGTCAAAGCCACTCCCATAGGGCTGGCTGCATCTTTCCCGAAAAAGGCAAAAAGACTCGCCGCTATAGCCAGTGCAATTCCATAATTTACTTTCATAAAAAACCCCTGAGTTCCGAAAAACATAGCTTCGCGGTTCATGCCGTTTTTATAACCGTCGAGTTCGCTCAGATCGGAAACAATAGCATTGGGAATGACTAGCAGAACCGCAACGGGAAAACCCATCAATATCATCTGCACAATTGCTGCAGGTACAGCCGCTTTGCCGAGAAAGGGGAGAATCAGGGATATGCTGAGGAGGAATGCAAAACTGAGCATGCCCGAAAGCATGAGCTGTTTATGAGTGAAACGCCTTGTCAATAATGGAAGAAAGTAGAACACAAGAAAAGCTGTACCGAAAAGAGCAACCATTAGTATCATCTGGAATCCTGAATCTTTGTGCAGTAGTACAACAGGATAGTATGCGATGACAGTCCTGACCATGTTAAAGGCAAACCAGAAAGCGATCGTACCGATCATGTATATAATGAAATATCTATTTTTCAGAGTCAGTTTCAGAGAATCGATCAAACCGATTTCAGCAGGCCTGCTTTTTGAAAAACGCTTTTCATCTACAGGGGCGGCAGAAAGTAGCATGGAAACAGCTGCTGCAATTGAGAGTATGACTATAGTGACCTGAAAGCTTCTGCTCATATCCATACCGGAATTCTGAAGCCACTGCCAGATCTGAGGAGTAAATATAAGGACAACAATAGCGCCAACCAGGCTGAAAATAGCCTGGTAGACAGTTATCTTAATGCGCTCTTCTGCGTTGTGACTCATCTCGGGAATCAAAGCCAGGTTGGGTGCCATGTAATATGTGTAAAAAAAGAAAAAAGCTGCGAGCATAGCGGCTGTATAAAAAGCGTTTGCCGGACTGGCGGACTTATCGGGCTGAAAGAATAGTGCCGCTCCTGCTATTGCAAAAGGAATTGCTCCGCTGACTAAAAAGAATTTCCGTCTTCCAATTTTAAAACGGGCATTATCACTCCACCAGGCGATGAGGGGATCGGCGAGAGAGTCGACAATTCTGCCGAAAATATTAACCAGGCCGATTATGGTAATCCCCAGAAATAACGGAGTATTGTCCAATAATTCAACCATGCCAAGCTCTTTCGGAGGAAGTAAAAAAAACACCAGATATGCCCCGTAGATATTGTCCATAATAGAAAAACCAAGATGACCGTTTGCATAAAGAAGCTGCCGCTTTTTAGAAAAGGCTTCCATTTCTTACTCCTGGAGTAAGTTTAAACCTGTATTCTGTTTTCTTTCCAGAACAATTCTTCAGATTGTACTTTTTGACCATTTTTTCAACATTGGTATCAATATGGCGATACTCACCATCACCATTGCAAAAGAGATTGTCCCCACATATCTCATAGGAAAATTCTGTACAAAGAGAAAGCCCAGAAATGGGCCCATAACGCCCCTGACTCCACATAAGAATGTATGGACAGACATATAGGGTTGGCTTTCTCCCTGGGGAACTATTTTTGTCACCCACAGATTCCAGATAAAGGGCGAACAGGCCAGACCGATATTCATAATGACCTGCCCTGTGATGATCACAGCGATATTCTCTGTCAGGAAAAAGAGAAAGATTCCAATCCCCATAAGAAGAGTTGTGATAATTCTGATGGGTAGAAAATCGAAGCGGTCGAATATTCTCGCCCAGAGATTGCTGAAGAGAAGTTTTACGGCATTGGGAATAAAACCGATGATAATCAATGTAAGAAAAGGGGAGAGTCCAAGTCCTCTATCGGCCTCGGCCAGATAAACGATCCTTAAAGGAATACTCCACAAGTTGGCAAATCCCATAATAAACCAGGAAAGAGAAACGATTCCGAAGATAGGGTTTTTATAGAGTAATGCCAGATTTTTAAGTGGGTTTCTTCTAATTTTCCGGCCGGTGAATTCATAGGGAATATTCAGAAGCAGAATGCCGCTTATTATAAGAAAGAATCCCGAAAAGCAAAAAATCAATTTATAATATTCGAGATTAATATCCAGCAGCCGTCCAAAAAAATAATTGGATGCCAGTCCAGTAACTATGGCGAACATTATTCCAGCAGAAAAGAGTTTGGCTCTTCTTGTCGGTGAATAATTAACTTCAAAAATAGCAGTAAAAAGAGGAGCCCTGATAAACATGAAAATACTATGAACGATTAAAAGTGAACAGAAAACCAGGGCATTATCTGTAAACGCAGCAAATATCAGAAAAAATCCACCGGTAATAGTGGAGTAACCGGAAACATTTGTGGGTTTTTTATTTCCCAGCAGTGCCGCTGTAAAAAGAGAGAAGATCAGGCCTATAAAAGTTGCCGAGCTGATGATGCTTTTCCAGATATCACTGACCTGAAAAAATTGAATAGCGATTAGTAGAAAAACAGATGGTGCCAGTGTAACTTCAATTCCATCGACTCCCGATCGAAGTGTATCGAGAAAAAAGGTCTTTCTTTCATGAGGAGTGACTGAAGAGGCTTCTTCCCCAACGAAAAATCGCAGTATGCGGTATCTGATATTCATTGTTTACACTTTAGCATTTCTTTTACCGGCAAGTACATATTTTCTTCAATATTAATTAGTGCCAAAATCATCCAAATCAAATGGTGCCAATAAAGAATTGCTATAACTTTGAGATTTTCTAAAGCCGGATGATAATAACTTATCAAAACAAATGAGGTGAATAATAAATGAGTACAGCAATGAAAATGAGTACGAAAGAATCAGGCTCTGCAAAAGCCGGTGTTCAAAAATTTGGACGGTTCATGAGTGGAATGATAATGCCCAATATTGGAGCATTTATCGCATGGGGTCTTATTACAACCCTGTTTATCCCAACAGGATGGATACCTAATGACAAGTTGGTAACTCTTGTCGGTCCAATGATTACATATCTGCTTCCCCTGCTGATCGCCTATACCGGTGGTAAAATGATTTGGGGTGTTCGTGGTGGAGTTATGGGTGCCATTGCGGCCATGGGTGTTATAGTCGGTGCGGATATTCCTATGTTTATCGGTGCCATGCTTATGGGACCTTTAGGTGGATGGATAATCAAAAAATCTGACAAGATGATTGAAGGGAAAGTTCCTGTCGGGTTTGAAATGCTTGTTGATAACTTTTCACTGGGTATTCTCGGAATGTTATTAGCCATATTTGCATACTTTGGAATCGCTCCTGTAGTCAGCGCTCTCGTCGCTGTAGTTGAGACCGGAGTTAATTTTCTTGTAAATGCAAAACTTCTTCCTTTGGCATCAGTATTTATTGAGCCGGCAAAAGTATTATTCCTCAACAATGCGATCAACCACGGAATTTTCAGTCCTCTGGGAATTGCACAGGTTCAGGAATCTGGTAAATCTATTATGTTCCTTCTCGAAACCAATCCCGGTCCCGGTCTTGGTATCCTTCTCGCTTACTGGATGTTTCACAAAGGTAATCTCAAAGCTTCAGCTCCCGGTGCAATCATTATCCATTTCTTCGGTGGTATACACGAGATTTATTTCCCATACATACTTATGAGACCTGTACTGGTCCTCGCCGCTATCGGTGGTGGAGCTGCTGGTGTTCTGACTAACCTTATACTTAAATCCGGTCTGGTAGCGGCTCCTTCCCCTGGATCTATCTTCGCCCTTGCAGCAATGTCTCCCAAAGGTGGTTTAATCCCTGTATTAATCGGTGTAATTGTAGCGACTGCTGTTTCTTTTGTAATCGCAATGCCTTTTGTTAAAAAGTTTGCATCTGAAGATATTGAAGATGATGCACTGGAAACTGCAAAAGCTTCTGTTAAATCTATGAAAGCTTCAGGCAAGATAACTGAAGTTCTTTTTGCCTGTGACGCCGGAATGGGTTCAAGTGCAATGGGTGCCAACAAATTGACAAAACTTCTGAAAGCGGAAGGAATGGAAATAAAAGTGGAACATTGCTCAGTTGATGACATACCATCGTCAGCACAGCTTATAATATGTCATAGAGACCTGATGGAAAGAGTCAAAATGTCAGGGACAAAAGCACACTGTATAAGTGTGACAAATTTAGTAAACGCACCGGAATACAAAGATGTAGTGCACATGGTTGTAGAGAGCCACAAGTAGGAGAGAAATATGGGATTCACAGATTACATAGTAAAAGAAAACGCCGTAATCTGTGCCCTTGATGTAAACAACTGGGAAGACGCCATAATAAAAGGTGGTCAGGTTCTGGTTGAAAAGGGTGCAGCAACGACCGAATATCTGGAGACAATAGTAAAAAAATGTAAAGACAACGGACCGTATATCGTCATCGCTCCGGGTATAGCCATGCCCCATGCGAGACCTGAAGAAGGTGCCCTGGCACTTGGCTACGGAATTGTCACCTTGAAAAATCCGGTCACCTTCAAAGATCCCGATAACGACCCTGTGGAGTTACTCATATTTATGGCAGCTCCCACCGTTAAAGAACACAATGAAGAGGCGGTCAGCCAGATCGCCGATTTATGTGATGATGAGGAAGCTATGAAGCAGATAATTAAAGCTTCCTCTGCTGATGAAATCATTAATGTTTTAGTAAATCAGGGGAAATAAATGAAAACCAAAGCAGTAAGGTTATATGGCAAAATGGATTTGCGTTTGGAAGAATTTGAACTTCCCGAAATTAAAGTTGATGAAATACTTGTAAAAGTTTCCGCAGACAGTCTCTGTATGAGCACATATAAAGCGGCATTGCTCGGAGAAGATCACAAACGTGTTCCCGATGATGCCGCAGACAATCCCATAATAGTAGGACACGAACTGTCCGGAGAGATTCTGGAAATAGGATTAAGATGGCAGGGGAAATACAATGTCGGAGATAAATTTTCACTGCAGCCGGCTATAAATTACAAAGGTTCAATGGATTCTCCGGGATATTCCTATGAATATTGCGGCGGTGATGCAACCTATATGATTCTTCCACCGGAAGTGATGATCATGGATTGTCTTCTACCCTTCAAAGGGGAGGGTTTCTTCAAAGCGGCACTGGCTGAGCCCTATTCCTGCGTAATCGGAGCCTGCAGATCCCTCTACAGAACCGATAGGCACAAACACAATCACTACATGGGAATCAAAGAAGCCGGCCGAATGGCAATTATCGGCGGCTGCGGACCTATGGGCCTGGCAGCAATTGACTATGCCCTTTCCGGAGAGTTCCGGCCGCAACAGCTGATTGTAACGGATCTCGATAATACCAAATTAAAAAGAGCCCAATCCATTTTCGGTAAAAAAGCCGAATCGAGGGGAATTTCTCTTCTCTTTGTAAATACGGGAGAAATGGATGATGCCTACCAGTCCATAATGAGGCTGACAGACAATAAGGGATTCGACGATATGCTTGTCATGATCCCCTATGGGTCAGCTCTGGAGTTCGCTGAAAGCCTCTTGGGATTTAACGGATGTCTGAATTTTTTCGCAGGTCCTACTGATGAAAAATTTGCAGCTAAAATAAATTATTACGATGTCCATTATATGGAGAAACATATCATAGGTACTACCGGTGGTAATGTCGATGATATGAGAGAAGCCCTTGAGCTGATGGAACAGGATCTGCTCTCCCCTGAAGTTTTGATCACCCATATCGGGGGATTGGATTCTGTAATTGATGCGACATTGAATCTTCCAGAAATCCCCGGAGGGAAAAAACTGGTATATACTGGAAAATCTCTACCTCTGATTGCATTGGAAGAGCTTGAAAGTAAAGCAGATGAATCAGAATTCTATAAAATCCTTGGGGAAATTGTAAAAAAATCCAATGGTTTATGGAGCGAAAAAGCTGAGAAATTTATTCTGGAAAATGGAGAATCTATATAATGAAAAACAGACCTGACTGCCTGGCTGTCGGATTGAGTCCCGCCATACAGAAAACCATTATTTTTAAAGATTTCACGAAAGGTGAAGTCAATAGAAGTGAAAAATACTTCACTGATGCAGCAGGGAAATGTGTCAATGTCTGCAGAGTTCTGCTTCAGGGAGGTATGGATTCCTCGTGCCTTACAGTTGCCGGTAGGGAGAACAGGGCTGAATTTGAATCTCTCTGCAGTCGGGACTCATTGAATATATGGACAATTGAAACAGGTGGCCGGGTCCGCATATGCACAACTATCGTCGATCTTGAAACAAACAATAGTACAGAACTTGTTGTCAACGAACCTGAAGTGATAACTTCTGACGAAGAAACGGCAGTAAAAAGAGCATACATTGACAGACTGAACGACGGCTATCGCAGCGTAGTGATTTCCGGGAGCAAATTCGCTGGGTTTTCCAATGAGATTATCCCTTATATGGTAGAAACAGCAAAAGAGCATAAATGCCTTGTCGTTGCAGATTACAGAGGGGAAGACCTGAAGAATTCTTTCATATCCCCCATTATCCGCCCGGATATCATCAAAATAAATGAAGAGGAATTTTTTCAGACTTTTCACGGTTACAATGACCTGGAAACAGGTATTAAAGAGGTCTCTTCGGAATTCAACTGTGCATTTATTATTTCCCGGGGATCAGCATCTACAATAGCTGCGGATAAGGGGATAATTTTCCAGATAGAAAGCAAAATGATTAAAGCGGTAAATCCCATAGGCTGTGGAGATTCCATGACTGCGGGAATCACTCAGGGAACTCTCGAGGGATTATCTCTGAAGAAATCAGTTGAAAAAGGTCGTGATTATGCGACAAGAAATGCCCTGAGCATCCATCCCGGATGGATACTGGAGAAAATATAATGGTTAAAGAAACTATCAGGATTAGCAATCCCACTGGTCTTCACACAAGACCGGGAAAACAGGTCGTATCGGAAGCAAAAAAATTCGAAAGCGATATAACAATTCATTTCGGGGAAAAAGAAGCCAATGCGAAGAGCCTGTTAAAAATAATGAAACTGGGAATCAGCCAGAACCACTCCATTGAACTGGTATGTAACGGTGCCGATGAAGATCAGGCACTAAACCATATGAAATCTTTTATACTCAGTCTGGAGGAATAATATGACCGGAGTACCTGTATCAGGCGGTATTTCTTCGGGAACCGCATATATTATTTCTGAAAATAAAGAAGTCTCCTGTAAAAGTATAACATCTGACAGTATTGAGAGTGAAATTGAGCGATTCAGAACGGGACGAGACAGGGCAGCTAAAGAGCTTGAAAAGCTGATCGGGAAAGTGCGACGTGAATTGGGAAATGACAAAGCCGAAATATTCGAAGGGCACCTTGAAATCCTCTCTTCAGAAGATGTTGAAGAAGGTGTATCTGAAATAATAACAGAACAACTGGTCTGTGCCGAAAAAGCCTCGGAAATCTTTGCGGAAATAAATGCGAAAGAGATGGAAGAACTGGAAGATGAGTACTTTCGGGAACGGGGACAGGATTTCCGGGATATCGGACGGCAGTTGATAAAGGGAATAGAGGGATCGGCAATTTCGGAAAAAGAATTGCCCCAACGGGCAGTAGTGATCAGCGAAGAGCTGACCCCTTCCCAGACAGCATCTCTGGATATGTCCCGAGTTAAAGGTTTTATTGTAAGAAAGGGAGGAAAGAACTCCCATGCGGCAATCATTGCCAGATCGCTGGAAATACCGGCGATAATCGTGAAAGAATCTGATCTTACTTCAATGGTTTCCGATGGAGAATTGGTTTTTCTCGATGGAGATTCAGGAGAAATGTGGATCAATCCCGATGAAAAAATTATCAGTGAATTAAAAAGAAAAGAAAATAAGAACAAAAGGGAAAAGGAGGAACTCTTAAAACTTCTCAAACTGCCCTCTGTAACAAAAGACAATAAAAAAATCGGATTATATGCCAATGTGGGCGGCACTTTTGATATTGAAAATGCCGTAAAATACAATGCCGACGGTATAGGTTTATTCCGGACGGAATTCCTTTTTATGGAAACCATGAGCAGCCCGACCCTGGCCCGTCAGACCGAGGTCTACAAATCGGCTGTTGAATCGATGAAAGGAAATAATGTCATTATCCGTCTTCTCGATACAGGTGCTGACAAACCCCTGCCTTACTGGCCGCTTCCGGAAGAGGAAAACCCCTTTCTGGGAATCAGGGGAATACGATTACTGTTTCAGAAAGAGGATATTCTCAGAACACAGATCCAGGCTTTATTAATGGCCAGTGAAGCGGGACCGGTGGGTATGATGATACCTATGGTCAGTTCCATAAAACCGATTGAAAGAATCCGTTCTCTGATTGAAGAGGAAAAGATCGCTCTCGACTGGAAAGGTTCGGACAATTTACAACTGGGGGTAATGATAGAAACTCCCGCTGCTGTACAGTTGATCGAAGATATTCTCGATTATGTCGATTTCGTAAGCATAGGTACAAATGACCTTACTCAATACACTCTGGCGGCAGATCGTGGAAATCCCTCAATGAATGAGTACTACGATGAATTTCATCCGGCAGTTCTCAGATCTATTGCCCATGTGATAAAGCAGGCTTCAAAAAAGGACAAACTGAACGGTATCTGCGGAGAACTGGCCGGCAATCCTCTGGCATTACCCTATTTCGTCGGACTTGGACTCGATGAATTGAGCACGAACGCTTCATCTATCCTGAAGTTGAAGAAGATTGTGCGAAAGATAGATTCCCGTGAAGCTGCAGATCTGGTGAAGGAGATTCTCCGAATCCCCACTTCCGAAGGGATAAAAGCCAGGCTGAACAGGTTTCTGAGCGAAAGGGATCTGCTCAAATGAAAGACCGCCAGAAGAAAATGCTGAGGTTCATGCTCGTCAATAAGGGAATTGTTCTTATTGACGACCTGGCTCAGATTTTTACTATCGGCAGAAGGACAGTGTCTCGGGATCTCGATACTCTCGATAAATGGCTCTCCCTGCGGGGAGCCCGTTTGATGAGAAAACCGAACCAGGGAATTCAGGTTCTCACATTCGGAAGTAATGCAGATGAACTACTCGAACTGATAAATCAACCGGATTCTTATCTGGAATCTCTCCCGCCAGCTCTCAGGCAGAAGCTGATATTGCTCTATCTTCTTTTCAACAACAGAGAAATTAAAATATCCGATATAGCCGATACTTTTTTCATCAGCGATACATCAGTCTGGAATGATCTGAATCAGATTGAAGAAGAAATCTTATCTGAATCGTTTATATTGGAACGCCAGAAAGGAGTGGGCATACGGCTCAACGGAGAGGAGTCTGACATCCGACTGAAGTTCCTTTCAATTATCACAGAAATATTCTCATCAAGAACGATAATCCCCTACCTCTATGCTTTAAAAGAGGATAATGAATCGTCACTGGAAACAAATCAGTTTAAATTGCTTATGAGAAGACTGAAATTCCCGGTGAACAGCGGAACTATTGAAAAAATAATATCCGGTATATGCAGCGACCTTGGTTATCAGTTCACCATGTCCGGTGAAGCTCTTTTGTATTTTTATCTCCAGTTGACAGTTCACAGAATCAAATCAGGAGCTCTGATCTGGAATTCAGGGAACATAAACAGCCTGCCTTATTTTCAAAAAAAAGGGGAATCGGTATTATCGTCTCTCACAACGAGGATTCTCAGTGGAAAATGTCCCGACGGAGAGATCAAACTGCTTGGGCTTATTCTTCAGATCCTTGAAATCGGTGATATCACCTCAACTCAGAACAACTCTATAAATCACTTGATTACTGAACGGATCAGAGAATTTACAATCAAAATGATCAATGATTTCGGAAAACTCGACAACCGGCTCTACTACCTGAATGATCATATGGAAACTGTTTTAAATCTCACTCTCGCCTCCCTGATTCACAGATTGCAGAATGGGATTCCATACTGGCATGGCGAATGGGGAGATTCATCTGCTGAAGATTGGGGTAGAGAAGAAAAAGAAAAGATCCTCGCTGACCTGCTTAAGAGACAGTTTAACCTCGAGGCGGATAAAAAAGATCTCGAATATCTATTGCTTCACTTTCACTCTCTTGTATTTACAAAAAAAGATGTTCCCGAACAGAGAGTGCGTTGCCTGGTCTGCTGTTTTGAAGGGATCGGATTGGCATCGTATCTGCAGTCTATACTCCAGAGAGAGATTCCCGGGATCAATATCGTCGAAGCGACAGCTGTCTTCAAAATCCGCCAGGCCTATCTCGATGAAAAGGGAATAGAGCTCATTCTCTCAACATTTCCTATCAATGATATTCAGACACCTGTTGTTCCCATATCTCTTCCCATTAACAGAGAACAGGTAAAAGATGAAATATCCCGTGTTGTCGATTTAATTAATAAAAATAAACAAAATAGGAAAGTGGATATTACAGGAGCTCAAACTGAAAGAATAGAGGGGATCTCCTTCAATGAAATAATGCATTTTATCGGAAATTTTGGAAACTTTTCCTTCCCGGGAAATGAAAATAACGAAGAGTTGATCCACAATCTGGCTGAAGAGCTGACAGGTAACCAGGAAAATTCTGAAAAACTGGCTATCTCTTTCAGGAAAAGAGAAGATATGGGACCATTGTATTTTGAGGAGTACGGGATTCGGGTTCTGCACTGTAAATCGGCAACTGTCGATACAGCCTGCGCCGGAATCATTCAGTTCGAAAAAAAGAACGTTCCCCGTATAATCTATATGGTCGCTCCCGATCCCTGCCCTGATAAAATAAGGAAAATGCTGTCGGTAATCACAATCTCTTTTCTGGAAAACAGACAATTCAGGGAGTCGGTTATGAACGGGACTATGAATCAGATCAGAAAAAATCTTATGGACATCTACAAAGAGATGATCTGAATCTGATAAGTGAAATAAACACAGGCAAGAGCATTGTCATAAATACCTATTGTGTCTTCATTCATATATTTTGACGATTCCCCCAAAACAGACATTTTGAGGTTCCAAAGAGGTTCCGACAGATTTGTTTCAGTTACATCATCTAATGAATTTCTGCAAAAATCTCCTATGCTTCTCCAATTGCCTTCGGAAAACCAGAAAATAAGGTCTTTGTGATGCTTATAGAAGTAATCTAGATCTCTTGTCTGCTCTAGAAAATCTCTTAATCCATCTCCTTTCTGAAGATTCTTGGAACTGTAAATTTGTGACAACTGGGGTTTCAGATCCAGCAGATCCGCTGCGAGAGAATAATATGTCTGAGGGAATAATCCATTGGAAAATGATCGTGCTTCGTCAAAGATATTCCGAAAGACAAGACCCGTTGGATCCATATTTTTCAGAGCAATAAAATAATTTATTTTATCAAGTGCCTGGTCGGCTTCCGATGCCAGATTACGGATATGTTCCAGGGAGCTCTTATGCCCTACTCTGCCGAGTGACTTTGCCCCACTGGATCTTACTGATGGATCCGGGCTATTCAGTAGTGTCACCAGAAATTCTTCAACTTCTATGTCCTCATAAGCTCCGAGAGCAAATATCGCTTTGGTTTGATGGTATGATCCTGAGTCAGCAGCTTCTCTCAGCAGATCCTTCAGAAGTTCCGGTCGGGGATGATTGAATAGAGACTTAATGACTTCTCCCTTTCCCGAAGAAAGGGGCGAGGCAATAATGGATCTCATTTCCTCTGTCGCTATGGGAGCATCATTCTGGCTCATTGATAAGATAACAGTTTTCTTTATTACAGGATCCTCTGTTGTGTTGAGCTTTCCGATATAACCATAAGCCCTTAATCCCTCTAAGGAGAAAAGAATTGCTGCTGTTTCTTTAGCAGTTAAACTTCCTCTATCCCGAATGAGAAGGCTGATGACCACAAGCACGAGACTGAGTATGAGTATTAATAAAAAGAGCAGGCTGAAAGAATTGGGTAATTGAAAAGGGGAAGATTGTCCGACATCAATGAGAAAGCCTCCAATTATACCGGTGAAAAAAGAGAAGAATGCCATAATAAAATTGATCATGGCATTGTAACTGAAAGTATCTTTTTCTGGCATGGTATTTACCACAACCCGGGCAGTGAGCACGTTTGTAGATAATAAAAAGAAGTTGGAGAAAAAACCCAAAATGAAATAGAAAAGTATGGGAATATTGGTATTTCCCGTTAGAGGTAGCAGCATCCAGATAATAAATGAGAGCGTTAAAAGGATATTCATCCCTATCAAAAGTGGCCGACTCCCTATCCTATCGGCAAAGGTTTTGGCGAAAAGCCCTGCCAGAATATTTGCCAGAGCAATAATCATCGTGTAGAGAAAAACAAAATTGGCATCCAAACCGGCTTCTTTTCGCAGGAAAACAATTGTCAGTCCATTGAGAACCAGAACAGAGATTGAGACCCATTTAAGCAAAAGGGGAAATCGTCTGTTCTTATTTTTCAAAGATTCAGCAAAAATTACAAAAAGGTTGCGGCTTTTATGATACTCCACAGTTTCCCGGCAGGCTACTTTTTTAAGCTGGAACGCTGCCGAAGTATTGAGAATGACGCCGAAAACCTGAAGTAGCAGAATCCCTGCGACACCGGAGAAAAACTGGAATGATGTTATGATAAAACTGATCAGTTTGGATACGACCGATGCACTCTGATTGGCAATATTCCCCTGGGCGAGAACTTCTCCCCTGTTCTGAGATGTCGTGACCATTTTCATAAGGGGATTCCAGATAACAACACCGATTGTTCTTGCCGCACAGAACAGGGTGTAGACAATCAGGATAAGTAGAACTGCCGGCCGGCCCTCTAAAAAGAATAAAGCCAGATAGAGCAATACGAAAAATCCTCTGATCAACCATGCTGTCGACTGTACTTTAATCAGATTCTTTCCGGCCAGTAACCTGGGAAGCCCTACAAGAATGAAACCAGTTAGAAAAATTACCGATGAGATATACCCGAGTTCAATATTGGATGCACCAAAATGAATGGCCAGCAGATAAACCGGTGTTTCGCCCATAAAGTTGAAACCCATTCCATTAAGAGCCTGGAACTTGTAAATACGGCTTCGCCCGTTCTGCCTTTCTTCTTCTGATAAAAACTTAGTTAGCATAGTTACTCCAGGTTTATATTAGTTTGACCCTATGTTTCCCATCAAAAGATGACATTTATACCATAAAATAACAATATTTTTATCTTCCCCAATGTAGTTTTTAAGCAAAATACTTTAATATGCTCAAACTATGGTAAATCTCTCAAATATAAAATTGGCTTACGGCGAAAGAGTTCTTTTCAACAACGGAACATTTCTCATACGGCCTAACGACAAAATCGGTCTGGTAGGTCCCAACGGATCAGGTAAAACATCAATTTTCAGAATCATTGCAGGTGAAGAAACTCCCGATGATGGTACTGTGACCATCGATGCGGGAAAAACTGTGGGTTATTTCTCACAGGATGTCGGTGAAATGTCGGGACACAGCGCCCTGACCGAAGTTCTCACTGGCGGGGGACCTGTTTTTGCCATTGGCGAAAAGTTGACGGAACTCGAACATAAAATGTGTGAACCTATGGACGATGACGCCATGGATAAACTGATGAACCACTATGGTGAACTGCAGATGGAGTATCAAAATCAAGGTGGCTACACTCTCGAAAACGATGGCAAAACCATTTTGAATGGCCTGGGAATAGGATCGGATCGCTGGGATGAACCGGTAGAGAATTTCAGCGGTGGCTGGAAAATGAGAATTGCCCTGGCTCAAATACTTCTTCTGAATCCCGATGTTCTGCTTATCGATGAGCCTACAAATCACCTCGATGTAGAGACCATCGTCTGGCTCGAGGAATGGCTGAAAGAGTTTAAAGGATCACTGGTGATGACCTGCCATGACAGGGAATTTATGACCAGGATCTGCAACAGAACGATTGAAATTGCCTCAGGTTCAATAACCATGTACAGCGGTGATTATGATTTTTATATGAGAGAACGGGTTATCCGCCGGGAACAGCTGATCGCCTCCAAGAAAAAACAGGACGCCATGCTCGCCAAAGATGAAGAGTTTATCGCCCGTTTTGCAGCGAGAGCCTCCCATGCGGCTCAGGTACAGTCGAGAGTGAAAACAATAGAAAAAATCGAAAGAGTGGTAATTCCTCCCGATCCGAAGGTGATGAAATTCTCTTTCAAACCCATAAAGAGAAGCGGTGATATTGTTGTGTCCATGGACAATCTGACAAAATCCTGGAAGCTAGATGATGGAAAAGATCTCCCTGTTTTCAGTGGAATAAGCGGCGTTATCGAAAGGACGAACAAAATAGCTCTGACCGGTGTGAATGGAGCGGGAAAATCGACTTTACTGAAAGTTATTACAGAACAGACTGAAGCCTCAAAGGGAAACTGTACTCTTGGAGCCAGTGTCAATATGGGGTATTTCAGCCAGTATTCCAGTGATATTCTGAGGTCCAATAACACCATTTTTGATGAAGTTTCGTCAATCATTCCCAATGAAACTATCGGATATGTGAAAAACCTGCTCGGCTCTTTTCAGTTTTCCGGTGACGATGCGGATAAAAAAATCGGAATCCTGTCGGGAGGAGAGAAAAGCAGAGTCATGCTCGCCTGTCTACTGGCACAGCCATTAAATTTTCTTGTACTCGATGAACCGACAAACCATCTGGATATCGCATCAAGAGAGGTTCTGCTTAAAGCGTTACAGGAGTTTGAAGGCACTGTGATAATAGTCAGTCATGACCGTTATTTCCTGAAACATCTGGCAAATAGAGTTTTTGAAATCGATCATGGCAGAATGAAAGTATATGAAGGAGATTACGAGTATTATCTGGGGAAGAAGGAAGAATCCTGATTTTTGAATTATAGTTAAATCAGGAGCTTTTTTTATTGAGATGGAATAGCATAAGAGTAAAATTGCTGGTAATCCTGACACTACTCATTGTTTCAGGGTTCACTTTTGTTCTTTTATTAAACGATTCGAATAACACTGAAGATTTTGAATCTCTATTAGAGCAGAAAATTTCAGCAGATTGCCTTCGTTATATAAACTCTATCAATTCTTATACAGATATCATGTCAGCCAACGGCTATTCTACGGCAAGAACAGGTGAGTTCTTTTATAATGAATTCAAAAATACTGAAGAATTGAAAGAAAAACTGAATGACTATCTTCTTTCCCAGATAGCACAAAATCCGACTGTATATGGAATCGGGATATGGTATGAACCGTCCCTGTTTCCCGAAAAAGAATATATCGGTCCCTATGCCTATTGGAAAGGCAATGAAGTTCAACTTACATATGAATTCTCAGAGCATGATTTTACTAAAGACCAGTGGTACACGACCGGTCTGCCCGAAGACTGGGATAGAAACAAGAGAAGACCTTCTTCACAATATCTGACATCTCCCTATGATTACGGCGATGGGCACATATACATAACGCTGGATACAATAATGTACGATCACGAGGGTAACATTATCGGTCTGACATCAACAGACTGGACACTGGATTTTCTGCCATCGCTATTAGAAGAATTTACTATAACTGAAAGTTCGACAATTTTTTTCATCGATCCCGATACAAGCAAAAATCTATACCATAGTGATGAATCAAAAATATTCACCGTTTTTGATAAAAGTCTCTGGGGTGATTTTCTACCGGAAGATCCTCTGACTGATGAAATCCAGGTAATAGCTGACATTGAAATAGAGGGAAGTCTATCTACAATTTATTATGGTCGGACCAAACTTGGTTTCCTTCTGGGATTCGCCGTCCCCCACAGAGAAGCTTTTGCCAATTTGATTATCATGCGAAGAAATAACGCCCGCAATGTTATAATCATTCTGATCATTTCACTGCTGATACTCTACTCTTTACTGAAGAGAATGATATTTACACCACTGCAATTACTTAAAAATGCCACGTTGCATTTTGGTATGGATAATTTTCAGACCAGGGCTCCTATTGTGAATCCTACTGATGAAATCGGCGAACTCGCAATGGATTTCAATCATATGGCTGAACAATTGGAACTATCATTTCTGAATCTAAAGAAAACAAAAGATAATCTGGAATTAAAAGTAACCGAAAGGACAGAATACCTGAACGATGTTATTTCATCCCTTGAAGCTGCCCAGGAAAAACTTATTATATATGAAAGGGTAGCCTCTACAGCAAATATGATAGCAGGCCTGGCACATCAGATTAATACTCCTTTAGGCATAGCCATTACAGCATCAACATATCTTGAAAGCCGTATTGCAGATAAAGAAGTGGAAAATATTCAGCCCGATTTTGAAAAAGCGATGGAATTGATAGTTTCAAATTTGAAAAAAACAGCAAGTCTTATTCAGGCATATAAAAAACTTTCAGTAAAACAGATTATTGAACATAAGAGAGAATTCGACTTAAGAGATATGATTGAAATTATCCTGGCTGGAATGAAA
>Ga0070728_10000594_pt1 | contig 67921 bp, 50 predicted proteins | sample tdDd471_FD_66723 | JGI IMG/M metagenome (GOLD analysis project Ga0070728, IMG submission 66723) | Marine sediment microbial communities from the Atlantic coast under amendment with organic carbon and nitrate - tdDd47.1 | ecosystem: Environmental > Aquatic > Marine > Coastal > Sediment | place... | reverse complement strand
GCTCCGGGTTCGGCCAAAACAATTTTATTCACTTTTTGCGGATATTTTCCCAAATAGGCTGAAGCCAGCATGCCTCCCCAACTGTGGCCAATGATATTTACTTTCCCGCCATTGCCATAACGATCAACCAGAGCATCCAGATCGGATATTGAATTATCCAAATTCAACTTATCGGTATCAACCCTCTCTGAAAGGCCACTACCCAGCTGGTCGTAAAAGATCAGGAAGTATTCATCAGACAACTCCTTCAAGGACAACAAATAACTGAAGTCGTTGCCCGGCCCACCATGTAAAACAATTACAGGCTGCAGCGTATCACTGCCAAACGTTTCAACATGCAATGCTGAGTTGTTGATCGTTAGTTGTGGTACATTCTGGTCATGGGCTGCAGTTTTCATCACTTTGTGATCGCCTGAGGTAATAAAATAAACAACTACAAAAGCTGTGAGAAGAAAAGCAAAAAGGCACACCAAAGCTTTGACGATAAGTTTAATTATGCGTTTCATATTTTGTTATTTTAAGTTGTTGTTTCGGTTTTAGCTTTATGGAATTCGGTTGGTCCGTCATTTAGTGGTCATTAGCTTCGGGGTCAGTTGCCCTGCGCGAGTCGTTAGTGGTCATTAGGCTACGCCGTCATTCGGTTGTGAGTGGAATTGCAGTTATTTGTTGCCAATAGATTTGATGTAATTATTTAATTTCACGCCAATGCTATCCAATTCTGCTATCATTCGTTCGAAATCCTTAGGCCCAATCAATTTTCTACTATGAACTTTGGTAAGCCACGTCTTTGACTCAAACAGTGATCCCCTGGAGTAATAACTAAAATTTTTAGCTTCTTTGTAATGAAACCGACCGAAGCCTTCACTTAAATTTGCCGCAACAGAATCAATGGCCCTTACAAATTGTTTCCCTACAGTATCTTTTGCAAAAAAATCCCATTTATCAACGATATTCCATATTTCTTCACCAATATTCATCGACATTTGATAAACAACCATTTCTTCTAATTTCATATGTTACCTTCATTAGGTTTATAGTAATTCAATTAAATATTCATAATCCCAAAAGGTCACCAACGACCAACAATGACAATCAATGACTTCCCTAAGCGGGATAGTTCTTCAATTCCCAAAAACCATCCTCCTGCCTATGGTCTTCTAATCCCTCGTCTTCAGGCGATATCCTACATTGTGGATATTTTCAATTTTAATGGAATCGTCTGATTTGATGTATTTACGTAAGCGTGAAATAAATACATCGAGACTTCGGCTGGCAAAATAGTGGTCGTCACCCCACACCTGCATCAAAATATCATCACGCTTCAAAATAGTGTCATGGTTTCGGCAAAGTATTTTCATCAATTCTGCCTCACGATGGGTAAGTTGCTTTTTTCCATCCGGGTAAATCAATAGATTGTTGGAGATATCGAACACAAAATGCCCAAATTCGCAATTCTTTTTATCATCGACTTGCAATGTTGTTTGTCGGCTTCTCTTCAAAAAAACCTCAATCTTCAGTACCAACTCTTCAATGCTGAAAGGTTTAGTGATGTAATCGTCAGCACCAAGTCTCAGCCCATGGATTTTATCTTCCTTGGTCGATTTAGCCGTAAGAAATATAATGGGTACCTGTACATTCTTCGCCCTAATCCTTTCAGCCAGCTCATAACCATCCATTTTGGGTAACATTACATCAAGTATACACAGGTCAAAATGACTGTCGTTAAACTTTTGTAAAGCCTCAACACCATCTTCACAAAATTCGATCGTATACCCGTACAACTCAAGGTTATCACGAGTAACAAACGAAAGGGTCAGGTCATCTTCGACATACAATATTTTTGCTTTAGAATTCATCATACAGGAATTTCAATAGTAAATTTACTTCCTCTGCCAGTATCACTTTCCAAACTGATCGACCAGTGATGTGCCTGGCAGATGTTCCGCACATAATACAGTCCCAGTCCAAATCCTTTAACATTGTGCACATTTCCGGTTGGTATCCTGAAAAACTTCTGAAATACTCTTTTCTGATATTCGCGGCTTATTCCGGGGCCATTATCTTCAATCCCGATTATAATTTTCTTTCCCGCTTTTACTGCTGAAACTAAAATCTCGGGTTGCTTATCGGCATATTTAATAGCATTGTCAAGCAGATTGTGCAGGATATTGGTAATGTGTAAGCGATCTGCCAGGATGATCAATTCCGTATCGTCAATTTTCGAACTTATTATGGCTTCATTATGGTTATTATTGGAGTTGCAGTTGCTCACAACGTTGTCGATAATCTCATGCAAATCTACTTCCTCAATCTTGAGTTCAAATCCACTTTTTTCTATCCTTGCAATTTGCAACACCTTTTCAACTTGCTTATTCAGCCGGTTGTTTTCCTGTTTAATTATTGCCCCATAGTTCTGGAGCCTTTCAGGGGTTTTAATAATATCAGGATTGCTGATTACATCGGCAGAAATATTGATGCTCGATATTGGTGTTTTAAATTCGTGGGTCATGTTATTGATAAAATCCTTTTGCAACTCCGACAAGCGTTTTTGCTGAAGAATGATAAAAATGGCATACCCAAAAAATATTACCGAAACCAGTAAGATTACCGAGAAGATCATCCAAATCGCCATATCGCCACTCAGATAAGTGGTTTTTGATGGGAAATTAATGCCGAAATAATAAACATATTCATCGTATTTTGGCATGTTGGTAGTTGGCTTAACAGGTTTTTCCTTGCCTTCAGCCTGTACATAATTGCCATATACCATCTTGTCGTTGTGGCAATCGTAAATGGCGTATTCGTAATCGGTTTTGATATTCAGTTTATCGAATTCGGTTCTCAGGTAATAATCCAGGATATTGGCATCGATCACACTATTCACATTCACCACAAAATAGTTTGACGAAAGCTGGTTTACCGGGTTCTCATTTGGCAGCACGGTTTGATTGTAAACGCTCATTTTTTCTGCAACAGTCTTCAGGCCAATAAAAATGGTCTGGTTAAACTGCTTTTCGCGAATGTTCCAAGCCTTTTTCATCCAATAAATTTGCACCACAGTAATGCCGATGATGGCAAAGGCCCCAAGAATAACTATAAACCTGATCTGGTTGCGTTTCATAAAAAAATGATTCCTATTTCAACATTAAATATCTCACGCAAAGTACGGAAAGAAGAAATATTGCGCAAAGATTACAAATTATTAACGATTCTGTGAATTCCATCTTTGAGTACTTTAGTGTTAAAATTAATAAGCAAAGCTAATTTTAACCCAGACAATTTTAAATAAATCAAGGTTTGAGCAAAGTGGACATGAGCAAGGTTTTCTATAGATTTTACCTCAATGGTAACTTTTTTGTTAACCATCAAATCAACTCTATATCCTACTTCCTGTTTTACATCTTTGTAAACAAAAGCCATCGGGTATTGCTGCAAAACCTCAAATCCTAATTCTCTTAAATCAAAAGCCAGTGCATTTTCATAAGCCGATTCTAATAAACTTGGTCCAACATGCCGATGTATATCAATCGCAGCTCCAATTATTCTGTACGATAATTCATTTTCATCCATCTGAAACTTTTTGCGGTCTTATGTTTTCTTAAATGATACTTTGCGCTCTTTGCGTGAAAACCCATTCACAAATGTAAGTATCTTCTTTAATCAGATGAGGAAATTTTTACCTGTTTACATTTCATTAACAAAGTTTTGATTTTCGTTAACATGGATATCTAATCACATGTATCACCTTTGTTTCATCAAATATTTATTCACATTTAAAATATCCAGAATTATGAAAAAACTTACAACCTTATTCTTCGTATTCCTTATGTCATCAACAATAACCATAATGGCACAGAATGCTACTCCCGTAAATCAGGCATCTGATGCAGTTGCTGAAGCTCCGGCCATTGGCCCAAAAGCTGAATGGGATACCAAAACACTCGATCTCGGTGAAGTAAAGTACCGTGTAAAAACCGATGCTGAATTTACATTAACCAATACCGGCAATGAACCTCTTTTGATAACCTACGCTAAAGCCTCTTGCGGTTGCACCAACCTGAAATATTCCCAGGAGCCCATTTTACCGGGTAAGTCAACAAAACTTGGAGTAACCTACAATGGAAGCGGAAATGGTGATTTCAGAAAATCAATCACTGTACAAACCAATGCCGACCAGGGCCGGACAAGTCTTCAAATTAAAGGGAAAGTTATCAGGGATGAAGCACCAAAAGTAACGAAAGCTGAAGGTAAATAAAACTATGGTGTTTCACTGACTCAAATCTCAACTCTGGGCACTCATACTTCTTTGAGCTCTTTAAGTACTTCAAAATAGTTTGTAAACTTCCTCATATAGAGCCTCCTGACTTAAGAATCAAGGAGGTTTTTTTCATTTTTTATAAAAAAAAGTTGTTTCTAATCAAATTTTTATACTCATATTTGCCGACAGCAAAAACAAAGAACATGCAAAGCACCCGCTATTTTTATTTCTGGTTTTATTTTTTCGGCAACATTAGCGGGGCATAATATCTATTGAAAAAAATTAAACAACTAATATGAGCCTCGTGTAAATCACGGGGCTTTTTTTTTGATCATTATGACACAAACCAACACATCATATCAAATTGCCATTCAGGGTGGGCAAGGATCTTTTCATGAGATTGCTGCAAGGAAATATTTCAATAATGGAATCAACCTCCTTCCCTGCGATACTTTTGCGGAAATTACTGATGCACTGGTTCAGGACAAAACCAATTATGGCTGTTTTGCTATTGAAAATACTGTTGCCGGAAGCATCCTGCAGAACTACGCCCTGCTGAAAGAAAATCCCATCGAGATCATCGGTGAGGTATACCTGAGAATAGCTCAGAACCTGATTGCCTTACCCGGGCAAACTATCGAAGATATCCATGAAGTACATTCGCACCACATGGCCATTGCCCAATGCAGGAAGTTTTTCAAAGACTACCCCCATGTAAAACTGGTTGAATCGGTGGATACAGCCATAAGTGCACGTGAGATCAGTGAAGGGAAAATTAAGGGCCGGGCAGCCATTGCCAGCCTTCTTGCAGCAAAAATGTATAAACTCGACCTCCTGGCAGAAGAAATTGAAACAAACAAAAGAAATTACACCCGTTTTCTTATCCTGGCGAAAAAAGGCCGGAATGGCCAGCGCAGCAAAGATCCCGACAAAGCATCACTTTGTTTTAGTTTATCGCACCAAACGGGTAGCCTTGCTAAAATACTGAGTGTAATCGCATTTTACGACATCAACCTTACCAAGATTCAATCGCTGCCCATCCTTGGTCAGGAGTGGCAATACTTCTTTTATGTGGATGTAAGTTTTCAGGATTTTGAGCGATATCAACAATGCCTCACCGCTGTTACTCCACTGGTAAAGGACATGCACATTTTGGGTGAATACAACAACGGCACTCATTCTTTCGAACAAATACACAAAACACAATTATAATGATTATAGAAGCTGCACAGCGCACAAATACTGTTGCCGAATATTATTTTTCTACTAAACTGCGCGAGATAGAGCAACTGCGACGGCAGGGAAAAAAGGTATTGAATCTGGGAATTGGAAATCCTGATTTGATGCCATCTGAAAATGTAATTCAGGAAATACGCAACCAGAGTCATCTTGAGGGAAGCAATGGGTACCAGAGCTATACAGGACTACAAGAATTAAGAGAGGCCTTTGCTGCATGGTACCAAAAGTACTTCAGTGTAAAGCTTAATCCCAATGGTGAAATCCTTCCCCTGATGGGATCCAAGGAAGGTATCATGCATGTTTCGATGGCCTTTTTAAACCCCGGCGATGGTGTGCTAGTCCCAAATCCGGGATACCCGGCTTATGGCGCTGTTACAAGGTTGGTTGGAGCTCAACCCATGGAATACAATTTAAAATTGGAAAATGGTTGGCTGCCCGACTTTAATAAACTGGAAGAAATGGATCTTACAGGCGTAAAACTGATGTGGGTAAATTATCCTCACATGCCGACAGGAACACAAGCCACAGAAGAACTCTTTGGAAAGTTGGTAGATTTTGCAAAGCGGAAAAGTATACTCATCTGTAATGATAATCCTTACAGTTTTATCCTGAACGATCAGCCATTGAGCATCCTTTCGGTGGAAGGGGCAAAAGATGTGGCCATCGAATTAAATTCATTGAGCAAATCCCACAACATGGCAGGGTTTCGGATAGGAATGGTAGCAGGCGATTCAGAGTATTTAAACCATATCCTGAAAATTAAAAGTAATATGGATTCCGGGATGTACAAGCCCATACAACTAGCTGCTGTAAAGGCCCTTCAAAATCCACCATGTTGGTATGATTCCATCAATGATGAATACAAAGAGCGTCGTAAGTTGGCCGCTTCCTTGTTCAACAGCCTGGGACTAGAATATGATGATAAACAGGCCGGATTGTTTCTTTGGGGTCGCATCCCTTTCGATTTCTTTGATTCGTACGCATTTTCTGATTGCCTGTTAAAAAATTATTCATTGTTCATCACACCGGGAAGCATTTTCGGATCCAATGGATCGCGCTACACCAGGATATCTCTGTGCAGCAGTCGCGAAGTTTTCAAAGAAGCCATCAGTAGAATAAATCAAATTATTGAATTGAATAAAAGCGAAGTAAAGTTATGCGGGTAGCAATTATTGGATTGGGATTGATGGGTGGATCTGCCGCCATCGATCTGAGAAAGCGGGGATTTGCAGAGAAAATTGTTGGCGTAGATAGTCATAAGCTTCATGCTGAAACTGCTTTGCACATTGGTTTGGTAGACGAACTCGCTGAGTTAGAACAAGCAATTGAACAAAGTGAAATGATCATCCTGGCAGTACCTGCTGATGTGGCTGTAAAGTTACTCCCCAAAATACTGGATAAGGTTGATGAGCAAATTGTTACCGATATGTGCTCAACCAAGGAAATGCTTTGCCAGGTAATTAAATATCATTCGAAAAGACAAAACTATGTTGCCTCCCACCCTATGGCCGGAACTGAATTTTCGGGGCCATGGGCAGCAAGTCCGGGAATGTTTGATGGAAAAGCAGTAATATTTTGTGATGCCGAGGAATCAGGAATCCGTTCTCTGGCAGCATTCCGCCGGATGTATGAAACACTGAACATGAGGCCGGTATTTATGGATTCATCCAGCCACGACAGGCATGCGGCTTTTGTATCACATATTTCACACATCAGCTCCTTTGCCCTGGCTCTTACGGTACTCGACCAGGAAAAAAATGAAAAGCACATTTTCGACCTTGCCAGTGGTGGTTTCGATTCCACGGTAAGACTGGCGAAGAGCTCGGCAGAGATGTGGTCACCGGTATTTGAGCAAAATGCAGAAAACGTTGTTACTGTACTCGACACCTACATTGAAAAACTCAACCGATTCCGAGATGCAATAACTCAGCATGACATTGCCAAAATCACAAAACTGATACAAAAATCGAATAAGATACAGAAAATATTGACGAAGTAAGCAGTGTGGAGTTCAGAGTTTAGCGTTCAGTGTGCTACTGAATTCCATCACTCCAAAACTCCATCACTCCGAATAATAGATGTTTGAGACTAAATTTTTTCATTACTGAAAAATTGATACAAGAAATAATATTACGATATGGAACCAATGCAAATTTTACCAATAGATCAATGGGGCCTGGAAGTTCAAACCAACCCATTTGTTATAGCGGGGCCATGCAGTGCCGAATCTGAGAAACAGGTACTGACAACAGCCCATCAGTTGAGCAACGAAGGAATAAAAGTATTCAGGGCCGGAATCTGGAAACCTCGAACCCGGCCCAATGCATTCGAAGGAATTGGCTCCAAAGGTTTGCCATGGTTAAAAAAAGTAAAAGAGGAAACCGGCATGCTTGTAGCTACCGAAGTAGCCAACCAGCATCATGCCTACGAAGCAATAAAACATGGAATTGACATCCTGTGGATAGGTGCCCGCACCACCGCAAATCCCTTTGCTGTACAGGAAATTGCCGATACCATTTCGGGTGCTGATATCCCGGTATTGATAAAAAACCCGGTAAATCCTGAACTCGATCTTTGGATCGGTGCCATCGAACGCATCTACCAGGCAGGCATACAAAAATTGGGAGCAATTCATCGGGGGTTCTCAACCTACGAAAAAAGCCCTTATCGCAACGATCCCTTGTGGCAGGTTCCCATCGAATTAGAACGCAGGGTTAAAAGCCTTCCGATTCTCGTCGACCCAAGCCATATTTGTGGAAACAGGGAACTGAAAAATGTTTCGCAAAAAGCAATGGATCTGAACTATGACGGACTTATTATCGAATCACACTTTGATCCCGATTGTGCCATAAGTGATGCCAAACAGCAGATAACACCTGAAGCATTAACGGATCTCCTGTCGGGTTTAAAGATGAGAGAGGTGAGTACAACAAACCAGGAGTTTATTCATACCCTTGAAACCCTGAGAAAAAAAATAGATCAGTATGATGATGATCTGCTGGATATATTGCAGCAAAGGATGACAGTCGCCGAGACTATCGGAATGTATAAAAAACAAAATGATGTCACCATTTTGCAGCCTACGCGTTGGGACGAAATCATCACCAAAACCCGTCGAAAGGGGAAAGAAAGAAAGCTTAGCCACGAGTTCATCGACAAACTTTTTGTTGCCATTCATCAGGAATCAATCAATAAACAGACTAAAATTATGAACAATGGTGTAACTTTACAGGCGAAGTAAAATGGCACACCCAATGACCAACTATCATATTACAGGCGAAACAGGTGAATCTGAAATCCTTATCGGTGAGAGTATTTCAAATTACAGAAAATACTTACCCAACAGAAAAACCATTGTTATTACTGATAAGCAGGTAAACGACATTTATGGCCATCTCTGGCAGGAACTTCCAACGATAATTATTGGCCATGGTGAAAAAATCAAAACCCTTGAAACCCTAAACCAGATTATCACCAAACTGCTTGAATTAAATGCCGATCGCAAGACATTTATTCTTGGAATTGGAGGAGGCATTGTTTGTGATGTTGCAGGATTTTCTGCTTCTGTGTTTATGCGTGGCCTGAGGTTTGGATTTATTTCCACTACCCTGCTTTCGCAGGTAGATGCAAGTGTTGGTGGCAAAAACGGAGTAAACTTCAATGGTTTTAAAAACATTGTTGGCGTATTCAATCAACCAGAATTTGTGTTGTGTGACCCTGCGGTTTTAAAAACCCTGGAGAAGAAGGAAATTTCCAATGGCCTTGCTGAAATTGTTAAACATGCCCTCATTGCCGATGCTGAAATGTTTAATTTTCTTGAAATGAACACAAGCGGTTTATTGAATCTCGATGAAGAGTTAGTGTCAAAAGTAGTAACACGTTCTGTAGAGATCAAATCCGAAATTGTGAATCTTGATGAAAAAGAGCAGGGTGAACGAAGGAAATTGAATTTCGGTCACACTTTTGGCCACGCCATAGAAAAGATTACCGGCATAAGCCATGGCAATGCCGTTAGTTTAGGTATAGTCATCGCCTCCAGGTTTTCTAATGAGAAGGGATATATTACTAATTCCGAAGTGCAAAGGATTACCCAATTATTGGAAAAACTTGGGTTGCCTGTTGTACACGATTATGGTGCAGCTCAAATTCTAAAGGCTTTAACAAAAGACAAGAAAAGGGAAGCAGATCTTCTTCATTTTGTGATGTTAAAAAAAATAGGGCAGGCTGTTGTTGAAAAATTGGCCTTTGATGATGTCAGGAAAATTAAAATCTAAACTTGACTGATGAAAGCTATTGTATATCCATCAACTTTATCCGGTAATGTAAGAGCCCCGGCATCTAAAAGCCATTTTATCAGGTTGGTTGCTGCTGCCATGCTTGCCGATGGAAAATCAAAAATCCACCACCCGTCCACTTGTGATGATGCAAAGGCAATATTAAAAATTGCCAGAGAAATGGGTGCATTAGTCAATTCAGGGTTTGATTACATTGAAATACAAGGCAATCCAAAATTTTCCGAAAAAAAAATATTTAATTGTGGTGAGTCGGGTCTGGCTGCCCGGTTAATGATCGGAATTGCTTCACTATATAACGAAGAAGTGATCGTTTGTGGTTCGGGAACCTTGCTTAAACGACAATTGGGTGATATTGCCAAACCCCTTCAGCAGCTTGGTGTTAAGTGTAAATTAGAAGGTTTGAAATTACCTGCAAAGCTTCATGGCCCAGCAAAAGGAGGAGAAGTTGTGGTAGATGGGTCAGAAAGTTCGCAGTTTGTTTCAGGATTACTGATGGCTTTGCCCCTTGCTAAAACAGCTTCAGAACTTATTGTTAAAGATCTCAAAAGCCGCCCCTACATTGATCTGACCCTGGAAATTTTAAGGGCATTTGGTATAAAAATCCAGAATTCTGAATATAAATATTTTAATGTCAAAGGTAACCAGAGCTATCAGCCTACAGATATCCGGGTTGAAGGCGATTGGAGCGGTGGGGCTTTTTTACTGGTTGCAGGTGCAATTCATGGTGATCTGAAAATTGAAGGTTTGGATACCTCATCCATGCAAGCTGATAAAGCCATTCTTTCTGCCCTGGAAAAAGCCGGTGCAACAATCTTAACTGATAACTCATACATCACAATTAAAGTAAATCAATTGAAAGCTTTTACATTTGATGCCACCCATTGCCCCGACCTCTTTCCACCATTGGCAGTATTGGCAGTCAACTGCAGTGGAGTTTCTGTAATAAAGGGAGTTGGTCGATTAAAACACAAAGAAAGTAACCGTGCTGATGCCCTTAAGGAGGAGTTGGGAAAACTGAATATTAAGGTAGAAATCCAGGAAGATGAGATGCTCATTTCCGGGGGTTCGGCTTCAGGTGGCACAATATCATCCAGAAATGATCACAGGATGGCCATGGCCGGAGCAGTAGCTGCACTTACCGCAAAAGGAAAAGTTGAGATTGAGCAGGCAGAAAGTGTTTCCAAATCATGGCCTGATTTTTTTAAAGATATTGCAATGATTGGAGGAAAAGTAGAGTATAAGGATTAGGTTAGTGAAATAGAAAGCAGATCGTAAACATAACATTCATATAATGGAATTCAAAGAACTTGAGAAAAGACCAGGCTACCATTCAGACAAAAAATTAGCAAAAAAATATGCTGAATTCGACAAACTGATTGATGAACTGAAAAAAAAGGAAATACCAGAAGAAATTGTGAATAGGATAAACCAGGATATTGAAGAGCTTAATACTCTTTCAGGCTCGAATTCAGATTTTTTGAAACAGTTAAGAAAAGTACAATCCGGAGTTCTAAAGCTGGTAGAAAAAGAACTTAAACTGGTAATAAAAAACCACTATCGCAATATGTGGTTGGGTATTGGAGTTGCCCTGGGAGTTCCTTTTGGAGTAGCTTTTGGGACGAGCCTTGGGAATATGGCTTTTATTGGTATTGGAATACCCATTGGAATGGCTATTGGAATTGCCATTGGAACCTCTATGGATACCAATGCCCAGAAAAATGGGAAGCAACTTGATATTGATGTTGGATGGTAGGAATTTATTCTGACCTCTTGTATTTATATGATTTGACAAACCAATCCAGTAACATTTGAACAGCAAAAAGTATAATTTATGAACTCATTTGGCAGACTTTTCAGGATCAGTATTTATGGAGAATCGCATGGCAAGGCAGTGGGAATTACAATTGATGGCTGCCCGGCCGGATTGCCCATTTCAGTGGATGATTTCAACACCGACCTAAGTCGACGGAAAAGTGGCGCCAAAGGAACAACCCCACGAACTGAAGCTGATATACCAAAATTGATCAGTGGTGTTTTCAACAACAAAACTACTGGCGCACCACTCTCCATACATTTCGAAAACACCAATATTAAGCCCAAAGATTATGAAGGCCTTCGTGATCAGCCCCGCCCGGGACATGCTGATTTTGTTGCACAGCAAAAGTTTGGAGGTTATGGAGATTTTTCAGGTGGTGGACATTTTTCCGGTAGGCTAACCGTGGCGTTGGTGGCAGCAGGTGTGATTGCAAAAAAAATTATCAGCCCTACAACGGTTGAAGCAAAAATCCTGGAAGTTGGGGGAAGAAAAGATATTAATCAAGCCATTGATGAAGCCTTGGCAAGCCATGATTCAATCGGCGGGCTTATTGAATGCACTGCCACAAAAATACCTGTAGGTTTGGGTGAACCCTTTTTTGATTCGGTAGAGTCATTGATCAGCCATATCATTTTTGCCATACCGGCTACCAAAGGGATCGAATTTGGAAGTGGGTTTGCTGCTACAAAAATGAGGGGCAGCGAACACAACGACCTCATTATTTCTGCTGATGGTAAAACCCAAACAAACCATGCCGCAGGCATCAATGGAGGCATCAGCAATGGAAATGATTTAATTTTCCGTGTTGCTGTAAAACCAACCTCCAGTATTGGGAAAGTACAAAACACCTTTAATTTTGCCCATGATGCAGTTGAAGAACTTAAAGTAGAAGGCCGCCATGATGCCTGCATTGCCTTACGTATCCCTCCGGTTATCGAAGCTGCCACTGCCATTGTACTTGCTGATTTGATGTTGATAGAGCAGAAAGTTAAACGGGTCTTATAAAATCCATTATCTGTCAGATTGTTTACTGCAAGTTAATTTAGCAATCAATTTTTTATTCTCATTCAAGATAATTAAGATCCTGACAACAGTCTGACAGTTGTCACATGAACATTCGGTGGCGTTCCACAACATATCCAGCCAGAGATGACATCCCTCCCATTTTTTCACCAGCAAAATTTGTCATTTCACCACCTCCATTATAAATCTCACCCGAAAACGATTGCTTCAGGGGTAGCTCTTACCTTACATTTGCTTCATCAACGAAACAAATAAAAACACTTAAAAATAAAAATCATGAAAACAAGAGCAATTCAAATTACAGCCATCCTGATAATCCTTAGCTTCGGACTAGTATTAAACGGAAGCGCACAAACCAATAATCCTGAAAAATCAGAAATTTTCACAGCATTCACCCTAAAAGGTGATAACCATGTAAATATCCGCCTTATTAAACCAGCCGACCAATCCATTACCATCAACGTATTTGATAACACCCACAAAAAAGTTTTTTCAAAAAAAATCAATAAAAGCGACAACCTGCTTTTAACCCACGATATCAGTGAATTTCCCACAGGCACTTATACATATGAAATTAAAGAAGGCCGGGAAGTGATCAAAAGCTGTAAAGTAGTAAAATCAAGTGGCCAACAACTGAAATATTGCGCTGAAGAAAGCATGGCCGAAGCCACAAAATAAAAGAAAAACCGTTACAGTAAACAGATGATTTACTGGAAGCCTCCTGGGAAGGAGGCTTTTTTTTTCGTGAAACTCAATTTTCAAAAACAGCCTGTCCCGTCAGTTATTCAGGAAAGTGCATTGAACATTGTAAGTTGAACGCCTTCCTGCCGGTAAGGCAGGAATCCCGATAACCTGTCCCGATTTATCTGAAGCCTGGCGTATCGGGATAACTGAGTTTCATACTCCGATGCTCCGTATTTTATTGAATCAAAATTCTAGATAACACCTCGTCAGCTCTGCTGTTAGATAGTTCATTTTACCTTATAAGTAAGCTACTACGAAATCACAAAGTGAGATCCCTGTCAGGGTTTTTGTATTTTTGCAACAAATCAAAATCTTTTTATAATGAAAAAAATATTTCCACTTTCCTTCCTATTGCTGTTTACACTGGCAGTCAGTTCACAATCCACCTCTTTTTACGCTGAATACTTTTCAGATCAAACCATGCGATTTGATTATTTCCACACAGGCACTGCTGCTGAAGAACATTTTTCAGTTGACAGGATTATAAACGATGGCAGATGGGCCGGAAGCAAAACGATTTTGCTGGATGATTTAAACCGGGGTTTGTATTTTTTTGAAGTGAGCGACGAACAAAGCGGAATACCACTATATAGTCGTGGTTTTGCAAGTATTTTTGGTGAGTGGCAAACCATTGGCGAAGCGAAGGAAAACTGGGGGACGTTTCACGAATCAGTGCGTTTTCCCTGGCCAAAACTACCGGTAGTACTTACAATTAAAAAAAGGAATAACAAAAATGAATTTACCGACATCTGGAGCACCATTATCAATCCTGCATCCAGGAAAGTAAACCCTGCCGAATATGCTAGCCCATACAAAAGCTGGAATTATATCGAAAACGGAAATCCCAACAATCATGTGGATATTGTTATCCTGGGTGATGGATATTCAGCCGAAGAAATGGGAAAATTCCGAAGTGATGTTGAAAGATTGTCAGATGAGCTTTTTCTGGCTGAACCTTTCAAATCCAGGAAAAACGATTTCAATGTATGGGTTGTTGAAACACCTTCTGCTGAAAGTGGTGTCAACAAACCCCACCCCGGTGTTTTTAAACGTACGCCCCTGTCGATGTCGTACAGCGCTTTCGATTCGGAGAGATATGCCCTGGCTGACGACAACCGAACTATCCGTGATGTGGCATCAACAGTTCCCTACGATTATATGTTTGTCCTGATCAACGAAAAAACATATGGTGGTGGTGGAATTTTCAACCTCTACTCCACCGTGGCTGTAGACAATAAATTTTCGGATTATGTTTTTGTACATGAATTTGGCCATTCATTTGCTGCCCTTGCTGATGAATATTATACCTCCGATGTTTCGTATGAGGCACCGCCAGAAATCACTGTTGAACCCTGGGAACCCAATGTTACGGCACTATTGGATAAAGAACACCTGAAATGGGATAACCTGATTGAAGCTGACACACCCATCCCTACACCCTGGAACAAACAGGAATTTGATAATTTCAGTTACGAAATACAGAATGAGCGAAGGGCATTGCGTGCAGCCAAAGTTCCTGAAAGCGAAGTGGAGGCACTTTTTCTGCGCGAGAAGGAGGGCTTGATTGACATGATAGATGATATGGAATACAAAAATACCGTGGGTGCTTTTGAGGGTGGAAACTATATGCAATACGGCATTTACCGTTCCTCCATCGACTGCATCATGTTTACCCGCAACCACCAGGTATTTTGCCCGGCCTGCCGGAAAGCCATTTCTGAGGTAATCGATCAGTATAGTAAGTAGTGAACGGTGATTTGTGAATTGACGGCAGAATACATGTATGACTGTTGAGCAGAGCAAATTTCAGGTTTTGTAGGATCTGAAAATTTGTATTCCCAATTCATGAGCTTTGAACCTCGAACCTTGAACTCAAATTTTTCAACTCTGAACTTCATACTTCAAACTCCAAACTCTTTTTCCTTATCTTTGCCGCCCAAAAATTTAAGGGTTTGAACACATTTATACTGATAATCATAGTTTTGGCTTTATCAATGGATGCTTTCGCAGGCTTATATCTGAATGGTTTTTTACGCGAAGCCAGGCAATCGTACCTCCTCTATGCTGCCATATTGGTTTCGGTGGTAAATACACTCACTGCAATAATAGGCCGGCTGATTGGAGGCCAGATTAATATCCTGCTCGAAAGTTTCAGTTTGCCACTGGCTATTGGTATTTTGTTTATCCTGGGCATGAAAATGTCTATCAAATCTTTCAAACCCAAATTCCAGGAAATAACCTATGAACTCAATAAGAAAAAAATAATGGCAGGATATGCCGTTGCACTAAGTATTAACGCTTTTCTGATGGGATTGGCACTTTCTGCTTTCAACATTCAATTCGGAATATTAAGCCTGGTGTTTTTGGCTGTTTTTTTTATAGTGCCCATTATTGGTATGTTAATATCAAGAAAAAGTACAAAATTCCTTCTTGCAGCGCGCCTCGAATTTTTCGGAGGGATAGTCCTTATTGGCGGCTCAATTTTTTATATGATTAAATTTTTTGAACTTGTTTAAAACTAACTTAATGAAAAGAAACACATTACTACTTGGATTGGTCCTAATCGGACAACTACTATTCTCGCAAGGACCTCCGGGATATTATGATTCTGCCAACGGCCTATCAGGGGATGATTTACAGGAGGCATTGCATAATATCATCAACGACCATGACCCAATTAGCTACAATAATTTGTGGAGTGCGTTTGAGGACACAGACAAAAAATCAAATGGAAAAGTCTGGGACATTTATTCGGACGTTCCTGGTGGTACTCCACCCTACCAATTTACTTTTTATTCGGATCAATGCGGCAACTACGGACAGGAGGGAGATTGTTACAACCGTGAGCACTCCTTTCCAAGAAGCTGGTTTGGAGGTGATGTTTACCCCATGTTCTCCGATTTATTTCACATGTATCCTACCGATGGATATGTTAATGGAAAACGGGGGAACTATCCTTACGGTGAGGTGAGTAGTGCAAACTGGACTTCACAGAATGGCAGTAAAGTTGGAAACAATACCTATCCAGGATATAATGGTATCGTTTTCGAGCCCATCGATGCCTATAAAGGCGACCTGGCCAGGACCTACTTTTACATGGCTACAAGATACCTGGGTGAAGACAACGGATGGCCCGGAAGCCCTATGGTGGATGGTTCACAACCCAAAGAGTGGGCATTGAACATGCTCTACGATTGGCACATCGACGATCCCGTTGACCAAAAAGAAGGAGCCCGAAACGACGCTGCTTACGATTTTCAGGACAACAGGAACCCATTCATCGATCGTCCGGAATATGTAGGTGAAATATGGTTCAACACCCAGTTAACAGAAGAAACTTTTATGACGAGGTCGGACTTTAGCGTTTTTCCTAATCCTGTGGTAAATGAAATCCTTGTAAAGGCAACCGGCCAGATGCAGGCGCATGAGTTGTTTATTACAATTGCTGATGAAACTGGTCGTAGGGTGTTCAGTTCTGAATATTCTTCAATGGATGAGATCAGGATTGACGCTGGTGATTTTTCAAAGGGATTTTATGTTTTATCCATCACTAAAAGTGGGAATAATCCGCCAGTGACGTTTAAATTTGTAAAGTAGTTTCATTTGTGAAAAATGAAGCCTAGACTACGTAAGTTATAGTGAATTGGTTTACCCAGGTATAGTTCCTGCAACATAGAAACAACTTAAATCTTATTATCGTGGCAAAAATCAGAATTACAAAAGCATATAAATTTGATATGGCCCACTCGCTACCAGGACACGACGGGCTTTGTAAAAATATTCATGGCCATTCGTACGAGTTACTGGTTACACTAATTGGAGAGCCAATTAGCCAACCCAACTCACCTAAGCTTGGTATGGTCATTGATTTTAAGGACCTGAAGCGGATTATCAAAGGCCTGATCGTTGATGAACTCGACCATTCGATTGTACTCAGAAAAGACTCGCCTCAGTCTCTATTGCTTGAAATGAGGAAAAACTTCGACAGGATCGTACTTACAGATTACCAGCCCACCAGCGAAAACATGATAATTGATTTTGCTGAAAGGATAAAAAAAGCATTGCCCGAAAATGTCAGCTTACACCATTTAAAACTATGGGAAACAGTAACCTCTTATACCGAGTGGTTTGCTGAGGATAACGAATAATCAGATCAAACCCTGACTCTTTCCCATGCTTTAATACCAATTCTGCATAATTGCAGCTCCTGCAACCATAAAAATAAAGAAGCCAATAATCATTCCTATCACCATCCAAATAAGGGAAGCTTTTGCCCAGTTGGCCTTGTTGACATTCGTGTTGGAACCAAATGCCCACACCAGTAGCATAATTAATCCCACCACCGGTATGGCAGTTATGAGTATAGCGATAAACCAATCGCCTACCGACATGGGTTGTTTCAGGTACTCCTGGTACTTTTGATAGTTGTCATATTCCTGTTGATTTTCCATTTTGATGTGTTTTAAAATTCACCGCAAGTTAGAAAAAAATCCTCAAACCAATACTTGTATGCTTCTATTTTCAGAGGCTTCTTACAATTAACAGGCCCGATTCCTTGACTTTCCATCTCAAATTTTGTATTTTTAGCGGTTCATTTATAAATACACACTTAAGCCAGGAAATTATGGTAAAAGTTGTTTCCATCGAATTGAAGTGCCCCCATTGCAGAATATCATTAATGGACAAAGAAACTTTGATAGATGAAAAACCTACAATAAAGCTAAATATCCAGACTTCGTCAAGTTTTGGAACCATCAGGCTGTGCTCAATTTATGGTTGCTTTAAACATGTATGCGATATCTCTTTGAAAGAGGGCGAAACAGTTCGGTTTTTTTGTCAGGACTGCAACCAGGAAATTAAAGGAAAAACCCCTTGTGAGGTGTGCGATGCCCCCATGATATCCTTTCCCATCAAATCGGGTGGCAAAGTCAATTTCTGTTCACGCAAAGGTTGTAAAAACCACTTTGTAGCTTTCGAGGATCTGGATACCGAAATAAAGAAATTTTACGATGAATACGGTTATTAGTAAGGCAATGATTGAATGTGAGAATGAGTGTATGTTGAGCGAAGCAGCCTGCCCCGACACATCGGGGAAATCCGGCCCATGCGGGGCACGAATTAAAGTATTAGGTGGTGGTTAGTGAGAGTCTTTGATATTAGTTTTGAAACCTAAAAACAGTCAAAAAATATATTAACCCAGTCAACAATGAATCATGCCTTTTAAGGATATAGATTGTACAAAGTGTTTAACCAGGCCAAGTTCCTGCTTTAAACTATTGAGTGAAGATGAGTTGCGATTGATCAATAAAAGCAAGATCATCACCCTCTATAAAAAGGGGCAAAATATTTTTTATGAAGGCCGGATGCCAAGCGGCCTGTATTGCCTTAAGAGTGGTAAGGTAAAAATTGCTAAAACCGGTCTTGATGGAAAAGAGCAAATTGTCCGCTTTGTAATTCCGGGTGGTTTATTAGGTATCCGTGCATTTATTGCCGACAGGAATTATATGGCCAATAGCACTGCACTGGAAGATTCGGTGGTGTGCTTTTTCGATAAGCAGACCTTCAATAAAATCACAGAAAAAAATCCTGATATCTCCCGTTGCCTGCTTGCAACATTAAGTAAACTCCTGGGCGAAGCAGAAGAAAGGATCACATCTCTTGCACAAAAGCCGGTGAGAGAACGCCTGGCCGAAACTCTCCTGCTGTTAAATACGGTATATAAAACCAAAGGCCAATGGGATATTAATCCCATCATCCGCCTTTCGCGCGAAGACCTGGCCAACATCGTGGGCACGGCCACTGAAACCATCATTCGCCTGCTGAAAAACTTCAAAGATGAAGAATTAATTTCCATCGATGGGCGGAACATCCTGCTGGGCGATATTGAAGGGCTTAAAAGGATTGCTTACTTTGGTGACTAATTCTGTCAGTCTTTTCCTTCCAACACACCAATAAAATTTCAATTACCGAAACTGACACAATCCAGATTCCAAAGTATGACTTTTATCAGTTATTGACCTGTACAAAAGTCATGATTCTCAATGTATAAAAATCAAATATCTAGCTGATATGCATCATTGGAAATTTAGGTCCGTAGAGCTAATATTGCATTTGACTTAAAAATCCAAATGCCTTATGAGTAAAATTCCATTTACAGGGGTATATTTTCAGCATTACACCAATGGCCACACCGATTCTATCAATTTAAAGCAAATCGAAGAGTATGCTAAAAATATCCCCGGCGTTGCGCTGATTGGAAATTCAAACGATTTTCCACCAGTTGATAAAAAATCATTTGTATTAAAAATTAAAAATGACAGGGTCAAACGGATTGTCCTTGCAGGTTATTCTCCCGGAATGTCACAACCCTTTTTTGCTGGAGTATTGTCTGAACTTGGATTAAATCCTTCTGATTTGATCATTTGCAGTTTTAAGGAATATGGGGCCATTCAAAGCGATGAAACCGATTTTGCCAAGGCTTTACTTTTTTGTGCCATCATGGGAGTTCCCATCGAAACCACAATCACAAGCAACAAACCTCTAGTTAATGAAGATACTTTGATAATTGGGGGTGGCATAGCCGGCATACAGGCATCACTCGAAATTGCAAACAGCAACCATAAAGTCTGTTTACTCGAGCGAACAGCTACCATCGGTGGCCACATGGCCATGTTCGATAAAACCTTTCCAACTCTCGATTGTGCTGCCTGTATACTTACACCCAAAATGGTTGATGTGGGCCTGCATCCAAATATTGATTTATTGACCTACAGCGAGTTGAAAGAGGTCAGTGGTGAACCCGGAAACTACAAGGTGAAAATATTGAAAAAAGCCCGCCGGGTAGACATGAAAACCTGTATTGGCTGTGGAATTTGTTCAGAGAAATGCCCCTCTAAAGCTCCCAGTGAATTTGATGCCGGCACCACCCTCCGAAAATCCATTTACATTCCTTTCCCTCAAGCTGTACCTAATAAATACCTCATCGATGCCGACAGCTGCATATATGTAAAAAACGGCAAGTGCGGGGTTTGTGCCAAGGTATGCCCGGCCAACTCCGTAAGGTTGGATGAACAGGATGAAACCATCGAAATCAATGTTGGAAACATTGTTTTGGCCACAGGTTTTCAAACTTTCGATGCAGGCAAAGTTGAACAATTTGGCTACGGAAAGTTTCCCAATGTAGTCTCTTCACTTGAATTTGAAAGATTGGTGAATGCAGCCGGCCCAACCGGAGGAGCAATTACACAACGAAGTCAGGACAAAAAAGGAAATTGGATATTTACCGCTGAAACTGCCGAGCCCGAAAGTATTGCAATTATTCATTGTGTAGGAAGCAGGGATGTAAATCAGCACAAATACTGTTCGAAAGTCTGTTGTATGTATTCCCTCAAATTGGCACACCTGGTTACAGATAAATTACCAGAGGCGGAGGTGTATGAATACTACATTGATATCCGGGCATATGGTAAAGGATATGAAGAATTTTATGAAAGGATTAAGGATGAAGGCATTCATTTGATAAGGGGGCGGACAGCTATGGTTGAGCAAAAAAATGGAAAGCTGCATCTGAGGACTGAAGATATGATCAACAGCAGGTTGATAGAACAGGACGTGGATATGGTAATTCTTGCTGTCGGCTTGGAACCCCGTCAAGATGCTTCAGATATTTCAAAAATTCTTGGGATTAAAACCGATGAAGACGGCTGGTTCGATGAGGTAAATTACATCAGTAACCCTACCAATACTTTTAGTGGAGGGATTACCCTCGCCGGAGTCTGCCAGGGTCCAAAAGATATACCTGATACAGTGGCCCAGGCATCAGCAGCAGCCTCACAGGTCATTCAAAATATTATAAATGGTAAAGTTAAGGTACTGGACAAAAGCAAATCCCTCGAAGAAATTGAAGCAGCTGCTATTCAATTGTCCACAATAATGGAGGAACAATCATGAGTTACAGACTAAATCCAAAGTTCAAAAAGGAGTTGGAAAAACTTGGGGCCAGTAGCCAGTGGAACGATTGTTTTCATTGTGGTAACTGCACTGCCATTTGCCCACTTACCGAAGGCCAGGTGCTTTTCCCACGAAATGGGATCAGGGCCTTGCAGATGGGATTGAAAGATAAATTGGTGGCATCAAGTGATCCCTGGATGTGCTATTACTGCGGCGAATGTAGTGAAACCTGCCCCAGGGATGCCAATCCAGGAGAATTAATGATGGCCCTCAGAAGATATCTTACCACTGTTTACGACTGGACAGGGTTGGCTAAAAAATTCTATACCTCGAAATCCTGGGAGTTTGGATTCATCCTATTTTGGGCTGCACTGGTGGTTGCACTATTCTGGTTTTTTCTTCCTCTCAGGCCGGATGCTGCACAAATGGTTAATGAATCAGGTGGAGTGATGATCAATAGCCTGGTTGCCGGAATTAATCCTGATCAATTTGTTATGATCATTCATTATGGAGATTGGATTATGGCTGGAATTGTAGCCTCCCTGCTAATCACCAACATTCTGAACATGTTTTATAAAACCATCCTGTCGGATAAGAAAATCAAAGTGCCCTTCTATACCTATTTCACTGAATTCTGGCAGATAATTTTCAACTTCGTCACCCAGTCAAAATTCTCGAAATGTGATGACAGGAGCTACTGGGTTGGCCATCTTTTACTGATGACTGGATACACCATTATGTTTAATCTTATTGTTGTGGCTTTGCCCAGATTTCAAACCGAAGCTGTGGTGGAGTGGTATAATTGGCAGCGACTTCTTGGTTATTATGCCACCTTTGGGGTCTTATTTTTCCTGACAATAGTAGTTATCGGAAGGTTCAAAAAATCCAATACCAAGCTGAGATTTTCACATTTCAGTGATTGGATTTTTATTGTCATGCTTGGATTAACTACAGTTACTGGTATACTGGTTCATATTTTCAGAATAACCGGCCTGGTTGAGGCTACCTACTATATGTATGTTGTCCATCTTGCAGTGCTTGTTCCAATGATCATGGTAGAGGTACCCTTCTCAAAATGGTCGCACCTCGCATACCGGCCGTTTGCCATTTACTTTTCGAGATTAAAAAAAGCAGCTGTAGCAAAGCAAGACAGTGTTGTATTGGCTCCGGCAATTTAAGTGAGGAAAAGGTGTGTACGGAAAATAAGGAACAAGGTATAAGGCAGGTTAGGGGGCTGATAACAAATGATTAGAAATGGTTCATTGAAAAAAAGTACGAGTTAAAGGAAATTGGAAAAGATTGTAAAAACAAAAATTGATACATAAAATTTATTAAACATGGAAGATCCAAGAATAGGTGTCTATGTTTGCTGGTGCGGCACAAACATCGAAAAGGTAGTTGATGTTGCTGAAGTTGCAAAGGAAATGGAAACACTACCCAATGTTGTCATTTCTAAAAATTATAAATACATGTGTTCCGATCCCGGTCAGGAACTCATCATCAGTGACATCAAAGAGCATCAATTAAACCGGATAGTAGTTTGTGCATGTTCACCACGCATTCATGAACTTACTTTTAGAAAAACGCTTGAAAAAGCCGGGCTAAATCCATACCTCCTTCAAATGGCCAATATCCGTGAACATGTTTCGTGGGTACACGATGACAAAAAGCTGGCCACTGAGAAAGCCAAATCTTTGGTTGCCGCCGCTGTTAAAAGGGTTAACTACCATGAGGAATTACAAAAAAGAACCGTCGAGATCAATCCGGCAACACTTGTGATTGGAGGTGGCATTACCGGCCTGACAGCCGCACTTGAAATAGCCGATGCCGGCAAAAAAGTTTATCTGCTTGAGCAAAGCGATCAACTGGGAGGAGTTGTTTCACAACTCGACCTGACATTCCCTCACATGAATAGTGCACAGCAAATCATTCAGCCCATGATTAGCCGGGTAAAAGAAAATAATAACATCGAGGTTTTGTTGAATTCACGGGCTGAAAATATTACTGGATATGTAGGGAATTTCGTGATGACCCTGCCCATGAATGACATGGATGCAGAATTGGAATTTGGTAATATCATTGTAGCTACCGGCCTGAAACCGTTTAACCCCGAATCCATTCGCGAGTATGGCTATCATTACCTCCCCAATGTCATCACATCATTGGAGTTTGAAAAGATGTTGCTTGAAGGGCAAATCAAAACCAAAGAAGGAAAAACACCCAATGAAATATTGATTATACATTGTGTTGGAAGTCGAAATAAAAATTTTCATGAATACTGTTCCAGGACCTGCTGCATGACAGCACTGAAGTACGCTAACCAGGTTCGATCTGCATTGCCCGAGGCAAATATTTACCAGGCTTATGCCGATATGCGGGCATTTGGAAAAGGTTGTGAAGAATTGTACCTTCAATCTTCAAAAAAGGACATCGTATTTTTGATGTACGACCAGAAAAACAATTTGCCTGAAATAAGGAGAGCACCTGCCAATGAGGCCTGTGAAATGCTTGTAGAAATTGATGAAAAGCTTTCAGGTGAATCAGTGGAAGTTCCAGCTGATCTGGTAATATTGATGACTGCAATGGAGGCTCGGGAAGACGCCAAAGAAGTAGCCAGAAGCGTTGGTATAAGCGCATGTGGTAATGAATTCTTTATTGAAAAACATCCAAAACTTGATCCGGTAGCAACCACCACTGATGGGGTTTTTATTACCGGAACATGCCAGGCACCAAAAGACATTCCCGACTCGATTGATCAGGCAAAAGCAGCTTCAGCAAGGGTGCTAGCCAGCATCGCCGTAGGGCAGGTTGAAATAGAAGTTACAACAGCTGCAGTAAATGAGGATGTCTGCTGTGGCTGTCAAACATGCATCAGTGTGTGCCCATACAAAGCCATCAGTTTTAATGAAGAAAAAAATGTTTCGGTGGTAAACGAAATCCTATGCAAGGGATGTGGTACTTGTGGTTCAGCCTGTCCTACAGGGGCAATTCGCACAAGACATTTCACCGATGAACAAATTCTCAACCAGATTGAAGGTCTGCTGGCCAAATCAAAAAAAACAACCCAAGAAACGGAGGCATAGTCATGGAATTTCAACCAACAATTATCTCGTTTTTATGCAACTGGTGTTCATACACTGGTGCTGATCTGGCCGGAACTTCACGCATGAAATATGCGCCCAATATCCGTATTGTGAGGGTGATGTGTTCGGGCCGTGTTGATCCGACATTTGTTTTAAAATCCTTCAGGGAAGGAGCTGATGGTGTGCTGATTTGTGGGTGCCATCCTGGCGATTGCCATTACCACGAAGGAAACTACAAATGCCTGAGGAGGTTCGAATTATTGCAAAAATACATTCGCCAAATGGGCATTCATCCCGACCGGCTCAGGCTAGAATGGATTAGTGCCAGTGAGGGAAAACAATTTGCCGAACTTGTGGATAACATGACAGAGCAGATTCAGAAACTGGGGCCTTTTCCTGTAAAACAAATTATTGAATATGCATAAATCACACTAAAAATGGAAACAGAAACTAAAAAGAAGCCAAAACTAAAAATGGCCGTTTACTGGGGTGCTGCTTGCGGGGGATGCTGTGTTTCGGTTTTGGATGTGCATGAAAAACTTTTTGCTGTCACCGAATTGGCCGATCTTGTGTTCTGGCCCATCGCCCTCGATGTAAAATACAAAGATGTTGAGGCCATGCCCAAAGGTTATATCGACGTTACCCTGTTCAATGGGGCCGTAAGAAACAGTGAGAACCAGTATATGGCCATGCTGCTGCGCGAAAAGTCGAAATTATTGGTAGCCTATGGAAGTTGCGCACATATGGGAGGGATACCCGGCCTGGCAAATTTCTTTAACAGGGAGGAAATATTCAGCAGGGTATACGAAACAACCGAATCAACAATAAATCCTGAATATGTCAGGCCACAGATGGAAGTTGAGGTCCCCGAGGGGAAACTGGATATTCCCTATTTTTTTGATGACGTAAAACCTCTCGATAAAGTTGTTTGTGTAGATTATTATGTTCCCGGATGCCCACCTCAAACTGAAAGGCTCGTTGAAGTATTTATGGCCATTGCTACCGGTTCAAAGCTTCCTTCAAGAAAAACAGTATTGGGAGCATGGGAAAAAACCCAATGTGATGAATGCATCAGGAAAAAATCGGACAATAAAAAAATTAAGAAATTTTACCGCCCCTTCGAGACTCAGGATGATGGTGAAACCTGCTTTCTTGAGCAAGGCATCATTTGCATGGGGCCGGCAACCCGGGGAGGCTGTGGCTATCGATGCATCAAGGGCAATGCACCCTGCAAAGGTTGTTATGGGCCACCACCAGATGCACCCGATCCCGGAGCAAAAATGATTTCTGCCATAGGCACCATGATCGACTCCGATGACCCTGAAGAGATAACTGAGATCGTCGACCAGGTTGTAGACCCGGCAGGTACTTTTTACAGGTTCAGTTTACCCGGATCAATCATCAGGAGGAAAATACTATGAAATGAACATAAGCTTTTTAATCAAAGCATTCAAAGCGGAAATGATTAAAAAAGTTTATGTAAAAGGGAAGCGGTTACATCGTGAAGAAAATAAAAATTAATACAGATGAAACGAATCACAATAGATCCAATTACAAGGCTTGAAGGCCATGGAAAAATCGAAATCTTTACAAATGGAAATGGCGAGGTAGATAATGTGTATTTCCAGGTTCCCGAATTGCGTGGCTTTGAAAAGTTTTGTGAAGGCCGCCCGGTTGAAGAACTGGCACAAATTGTCACTAAAATTTGTGGAGTTTGCCCCGGCTGCCACCACATGGCTTCAGGCAAGGCCGCAGATATGGTATTTGGAGTTGAGCCCCCACCTACAGCAAAGAAGTTGAGGGAACTTTTTTATATGGCACATTTTGTTCATAGCCACATTGCCCACTTTTACGCTCTTGCTGCCCCCGACTTCGTTGTTGGACCAACTGCACCGGCCGAAGAGCGAAACATCCTCGGGGTAATTAAAAAAGTAGGTAAGGATATCGGCACCGAAGTGATTAAACAAAGGAGGTTTGCGCAGGAAATCCAGGCCTTGCTGGGTGGTCATCAGACCCATGTGGTGATGAATATGCCGGGAGGAGTACGTAAAGGCTTAACTGAAGAAGAAAGAGATGATATTGTTGAAAAAGCAAGGGGTTTTATTGAATTCGCCAAGTTTACTCTGAAGATTTTTGATGATATTGTTTTAGCAAACAAAACTTATGTAGACATCATCCTGAACGGGCCATACAACCTGAACCTGCATTCGATGGGACTTGTTGATGATAACAACAAAGTTAATTTCTACGATGGCAAGGTAAGGGTTGTTGATACGCTGGGAGCTGAACACTGTAAATATGTCCCTATGGATTATATGGACTTTGTGGAAGAAAGAGTCGAACCCTGGAGTTATCTGAAATTTCCTTACCTGAAGAAAATCGGATGGAATGGTTTTATTGACGGGCAGGATTCAGGTGTTTATCATGCCACCCCTCTATCGCGTTTAAATGCTGCAGATGGCATGGCTACACCGCTGGCGCAAAAAGAATACGAAAGAATGTATGCCACCCTGGGAGGAAAACCTGTGCATGCAACACTTGCCATGCACTGGGCAAGGCTGGTTGAGTTATTGTATTCAGCTGAGCATTGCCTGGAATTAGCCCTCGATCCTGAAATCACAGGCAAAGAGCTGAGAACACCAGTTGGCAAAGCGGTTGGTGAAGGGGTTGGAATAGTTGAGGCACAACGGGGAACGCTCACACACCATTATTGGACTGATGAAAAAGGAATAGTGCAAAAGGCAAACATCATTGTGGGAACTACCAATAACAATGCAGCCATTTGTATGTCGTTGAAAAAGGCTGCACAAGGCCTCATTAAAAAAGGCACCGAGGTTACCGATGGTATCTTGAATATGATAGAAATGGCTTTCAGGGCATATGATCCATGCTTCTCGTGTGCGACACATCACCTGCCGGGGGAGATGCCTCTGGTGGTTTATATTAAAAATGAAAAGGGTGAAGTATTGGAGACATTGAAATGGAATTGATTGAGCGAATAGTAGACTGAGATTAGTGAATTGTGATTAGAATACTGAACAATGAGAACACTCATACTGGGTATAGGCAATACCATGTTATCCGATGATGGGATCGGTGCAAGATTGGCAGGAGATCTTGAAAAGAAATTCAAAGAGGAAAATATTCATTTCGCAAGTATGGCGGTTGTAGGCCTGGATATTATCGAAACGATTAGAAATTATGAATTACTCATCGTTATTGATGGCATCAGAACAGCACAGGGTATTCCAGGAACTGTTATGAATTTTAGCATGGATAATTGTCCGCCCACACTGCACTTGCATTCTTTTCATGATGCCCACCTGAGGGAATCGGTTCTTATTGCGAAAATGACCGGCATCAGCATGCCAGAATCTGTTTGTATTATCACTGTTGAAATTCAAGATGATTTAACATTCAGTTATTCACTAAGCACACCTCTCGAAAACCAGATTCAGGAAATATCTGCACAAGTATATGAATTGATAAACCGTTATATTAGTAACCCTTCAATTTTACAGTGCCATGAACAGATTCAATAAAAAAGGGATGATGTTGTTCCCGAACACAATCAGAAAATCAGAAATTTGTAAAGAGAAAGAACTATTGGTGGTTGAACAATGTTACTGCCAGAACGGCCACAACCTGATCAGTGATCGTGCTGTGTTTAACGGGTTTAACGGGATCATGATCAAAGCAAAGCGGGGCCATCAATCGGGGCTTGTTGCATTGAGTCCGGTATATGGCTACAAAAGCCGCGTATCCTTGAATTTAAAATTCAGGCCGGGTGAAGTATGGGAAATCTCCTGCCCTGAATGTGGTGAAATCTTACCGGTATATTCAGAATGCTCATGTGGTGGAAAACTATTATTACTTTTCCTGAATCCTGACCAGGTTTACACCAACGCCATCCTGATATGCAACCGTATCGATTGTTTTAATGCGGAGATTAAACTCGAAGCTGAAATGGAACACTATTCGGGAGGGTATAGTGTTTAGTGTTTTGCGTTGAGCGTGTTACGATGTAAAATTTTGAATGGACTTAAAAATTAGCAAAAAGAAAAGCCGCCTTGACTGAGAGCGGCTTTTCAAAGGGTAATCCTCCAAAGAAGATATATTAGGGATGAAAATATCTATTCAATTACCAATTTCCTTACGGTTGAAACCCTTTCGCCAACAATTTTAACCAGGTAAACTCCGGTTGAAAGTGCCGACACGTCCACAAGATTTCTTTTACCTGAGCATGTTTGTGAAAGACAAGCCCCACCTAATTGGTCAACGATTTCGATTTGATATACTCCATCATAATCCAGTTGAATCAATATCTCATCATTAGCAGGGTTAGGGAAGATCAGGATTGAGTTGGTGAACTCTTCATCAATATCAAGTGTTTCAAGTTTGAAATCCGAAACAACAGACAAACCATTTGTTACAAAACTCCCATCGTGATCGGGTTGGGAAATATCAAATTCCACATCACAGGTAAACTCCTCTCCGGTTTCCGGGTTACTGCCACTGAAGAAAATTGTTTCACCATCAATAAACCCATCTTTTGCAGCAGTTGTCTGATCATCACCGAAAAGGGTAATTGCAGATGTTGAACCCTGCCATATGATATTGCCATAAGCTTTGCCCATATCATCGAATGTTGTTATAATTGTTCCTGGCTTTATCTCACTATTAAAATGTTCAGGAATTGCAACAATATGACTGTTGGGCGTGCTTAATATATTTTCAATTTTGAGTTCAACAACATCCATGGATGAGTATTTCATGCCTGGAATACATTCAGGGAAAATAATTTCATCCTCAGCTTCCATCAGCACAAGATATGCTTTACCTGGAAGCAATTGCGTAAGAGTGTTTATTCCCATGTCAGGCCAGTACATTTTTGTACCAGCGACTTCTTTTATGATGGCCACATCAAGGTTATTGAATAATTCACCTACCTCAACCGGACAATCTGATAAAACAGGAATGAGTGACCAACCAGTATTTAATACAAGACTATAATTCTGAGTTTTTCTTCCAATAAGCGGTAGAGTTACATTACCCGAGGTTTTCATATAATAACCTGTGTTAAAATTCCATTCACCAAGGGTGTTAATATTTACACCAGGCCAATAAACACCATACATGTTTTGCAGAATAATCAATTCATTGCTTATAATATCCACAACACTTTCTATTTCTGAAAAGGATGGGATGACATAGGAAGAAACGCCGGACCATCCTCCATTTATCGAAATACTCTGGCTAGTAATTATTTCAGAGGTTTGACTTTGGTTGCCATTGAAATCGAATGCTGAAACTTTGTAGTCGTAACCTTCTAAATAGATTAGATCTGTGATTTCATTTGATATTGTGGTTGCATAGGGTTCATCTACAAACACTCCATTTCCTTCAGTTTTATATATTGCAAAATACTGGAAGTCTTCATCAACCGGCTCCGACCAATTCAGGTGAATGGTATTGTCAGCAGCATAGCCTTTTAAATCCTCCGGAGTCTGGGGTGACAGGTTATCCACAGAATATCCCTGGCCAGCTTCCGATTCGAAAAAAGCGCTTGTGTTATGAAACAGAACTTTGAATGTTGAAAGGTTTATGCCTGATGCACAGGAATCCATCAAAGTTGGTGCAACCATAGCATATTGTTCTTGCATCACAGCCGGGATAGTATTGATATATGACCACACTTCGCCATCCTTGTTCCATACAAAATGTTTTCCTGTTGTATTTTCATGCTTAAGGATTTCCGATGGATTGGAAAGTTCTATTGTATTTTCACCAAAGATTTCATCCTGCCGCCAAATTGTGTAAAAGTTATCCTGGGAATATGATGTATCAAGGATTGATTTATACCAAACTGCCTGCACCTGCCTTCCCTGGTCGTTGGGCACATCATTTATGCTGCTGAAATACGGTTCATTGTAGAAGGGAATTTCAACTAATATATAATCTACTTTGGTTTCAGTATCTGAATTTGGTCCATCTGAAACTGTGAGGGAAACAGTGTAAAGGTCTCGTTTAGTATAGGTAAATTCAGGATTTTGTATATCTGAATCAATAACTCCATCATTATCAAAATCCCATTGCCATGACGTTGGATTGCCGGTAGTGAGGTCAGTAAACTGAACTTGCAAAGGTGCAATCCCTACTGTTTCATCTACTTCGAAATCAGCGATAAGAATTTGTGTTTCAGCATTTATAACTTTGACATAAGATTCCGAGTAATCAGGTGTATTTGTAAGATTGATAATGTTATTACCTGCTGGGCTCATCAAATATAGATCGTGCATATAGTTGCCTTCTAAAGAGGCTTTGGAATAAAGGATTAAGTTTGATGGAAGCCATTCAGAAACTCTATATCGATCTGACATAGATTGAGGGAAGATCACTGTTTGTTCGCCACCAATGTAGGGCATTTTACTTATCCCATATCCGTTTGAATTGTGAGCTGTGTTGAATACCAGGCTATCATGCTGGGGAGAAAGAGCAGGGTTTCTTTCGCCGTTGTCGTCTGTGTTGGTTAAATTTGTAAACACATCATCATTCCATAAAAAGATTTCGTGTTGCGTTGCAAATGCAGACCATTGTTTAGTGTCAGATATTAGAATTCCATCATCAATCCAATTTAAATATTCCTTATGTGAGTCAACTCCTCGTGGTTGATTATTCATTATTACTGTATCAAAGTTATTTCCATTGATATCACACATTCCAACATAAAGACTTTTCTCATAATTTTCATTCACACCCATACCAAAAGCAAGCCATTGGCCATCCGGAGAAATGGTTATGGATCCAGATGGTTTTATTGTACCTGGAAAATCAATTTCACGTATTAAGTAACCCTCATAATTATATAGTTCTATCGGGCCATTGTATAAGCCTTCATCGTTACGATAAAGTGCAATGAATTGACCTTCATCGTAAATATCGAAAGCAACAATTCCCCCATCGAGATAATCTGTCAACATCACTTTATTTGTTATTGAATTATCTATTAAACTACCACGCCATAGATTCGTAACACCTGATTCATCTGACATAAAAACAACATCAAGGCTTTCTTGAAAAGAGTCTTCAACTATGATATAATTCAACTTCGTTTCATTATCCGTATTCTCTCCATCCGAGACTGTGAGTGAAACAGTGTATATGCCTGGTTCGTTGTAGATGTACTCCGGGTTAGGTAAGTCTGAATCAACCCCACCATCATTATCAAAATCCCATTGCCAGGAGTTGGGATTGCCGGTGGAAACATCAGTAAACTGAACCGTGAGAGGTGAATTCCCCTGGGTTGGATTTGCATTGAAATCTGCCATTAAGCCTTCTTCATTTTTCGCGAGAATCTGCTGATTCAACCCGTACCATGATCCCAGGTAAAGTGGTCCAATCTGGTCATGAACTAGATAGTTTGGATAAGGTATTCCGTCTGAAGAATAGTGAACCATGTACTGCCGGTTGCCAGAATAAAAATATTCCCCGTTACGTGTTAACATGAAAGTCTGGTTTTCAGGTATACCTAGGCAACTTATCCATGCTTCAATGTCTGAGATTGCTTGCAGGTCTGTCCAGTCTGCAATTGTATAATCCATCCCATATTCTCCCTGAACCATACCAATCAGGTCATCAGTTTCAGTGTATTGATCTGCAGTAAGGATCAGATTTTCACATTCAACAGGTATGTATGAAGGTATCACTATGATATATTCACTTATGCAAACCTCATCATTGTTTATTCCATCTGAAATAGTGAGGCAAACAGTGTACTGTCCAGGTGAATCAAAAGTGAAACCTGGATTTTGGAGATCAGAATCAATATTTCCATCATTATCAAAATCCCATTGCCATGATGATGGATTACCAATAGAAAGGTCGGAAAACTGAACTGTATGCGGAGCTATCCCCTGAGTGATGTCTGCAACAAATTCTGCGATCAGTCCACCTTCGTTTTTAGCAAGAATTTGCTGGTTCAGACCATACCAGGAACCAAGGTATAGCGGACCTATTTGGTCATGAACAAGATAATTCGGATAGGGGATTCCATCTGAAGAGTAGTGAACCATGTATTGACGATTACCTGAATAAAAATACTCCCCATTACGCGTTAACATGAAAGTTTGATTTTCGGGTATTCCCAGACAAGCAATCCATGCTTCAATATCTGAAATTGCCTGCAAATCTGTCCAGTCTGCAATGGTATAATCCATCCCATATTCACCCTGGATCATACCGATCAGGTCGTCGGTTTCGGTATATTGATCTGAAGTAAGGATCAGATTGTCACATTCAACAGGAATATACGGCGAATGTACAGTGATGTAATCTAATTTACATTCTTCGTCAGTATTAGTTCCATCAGATATTAGCAGACATACTGTGTATAGACCTGGAGTATCATAAGTCCATTCCGGATTTTGCAGATCGGAATCAATCACACCATCATTATCAAAGTCCCACTGCCAGGAAGTTGGATTACCAATTGAAAGACTAGAAAACTGAACTGTTAAGGGAGCTATTCCCTCGGTGTTGTCTGCTTCAAATTCTGCGATCAGTCCACCTTCGTTTTTAGCAAGAATTTGCTGGTTCAGGCCATACCATGAACCCAGATATAATGGCCCGATCTGGTCGTGGACAAGATAATTAGGATATGGGATTCCATCAGAAGAATAGTGTACCATGTATTGTCTGATACCATTATAATAATACTCCCCATTTCTTGTAAGCATGAAAGTTTGGTTTTCAGGTAGCTCCATACAACTGATCCAGTCAGCAATGTTTGGAATGGCTTGTAAATCTGTCCAGTCAGCAATGTTGTAATTCATACCAAATTCATTCTGAATTGCAGCAATCAAATCATCAGTTTCAGCATATGTTCCATTGGTGATTATTAATTCCTCACACTCAAGAGCTTCATTCAGTTCAATAGATATATTGTCTAACCAATTGTCATTATCCGTTGTTGTGTATGCTACAAAATTCACCTCCTCTATTCCAGCAAATGTGTAAGAAGGTACCAGCTGCTTAATATTAAAAACATTAGAGAAATATGCTTCGCCAGAAGATTCGATGATGCTGGAAAATGTAAAATAGTCGTCAGTTATTTTGAGCTTATAATGAAAATCTGATAAAACAATTGGAATGTCTTCTTCGTAAACTATAATACCCTCATCACCACTACGATAAACAATATACATTCTATTGTTTTCCGGACCAAAGTTATACTCAGCAGTTTGCAAAAACACTCTTATTTTCTCAGTATTGTTATACTTGAATTGAAATGTATTGTTCATACCCCAGTAGGTATAATCTAAATTGCCATCCCATTCAAATGTCATACTATTTGTACCTTCCGGAACTATACCTTTCCTCACGAGCCCACCAGAAGCTCCATTTCCATCACTATCATCAGCATTTAGCATTCCCTCTGATAAATATGTTGGTTCATTGGTAACAACTAACTCCCAGCCTTCTGGAACAGCATTGTCATTTAAATCGTAAAATTCATTTGTGAAATACTCTATTCCTCCTTGCTTTGCAAGTATTTGCTGGTTTAGCCCGTACCATGAACCGAGGTACAATGGACCAATCTGGTCGTGAACAGCATAGTTTGGATATGGAATACCATCTGAAGAGTAATGAACCATATATTGCCTGTTTCCATCCCAGAAATATTCGCCCCCCCTGGTCAACATGAAAGTTTGGTTCTCCGACAATTCCATGCAGTTGACCCAGGCATCAATATCAGCTAATGATAGTAGATCATTCCAATCAGCAATGGTATACTCCATTCCAAATTCTGATTGTACAGCTTCAATCAAATCTTCTGTTTCAGTGTAGTTACCATTTGTAATCGCCAAATAATTACACTCTGTTACCTCATCTAATTCAATGGATATATTATCCAACCAATTATCATTATCGGTTGTTGTACGGGCAATAAACCCCACTTTCTGAATAGTGTTAAACGTAAATGTTGGAACTAAATTCAGGATATTGAATGCCCTTGAATTATAAGCTTCCCCGGTTGTCAGGTCAGTACAATAAAAGGTCAAGTTATCTTCAGTGAGTTTTAGTTTATAATGAAATTCCGATAAACGAATTGGTACATTTTCTTCAAATACTACAATATGATCAACACTGTTTTGATATGCAATTCTCATTCTGTTACTATCAGGGCCAAAATTTTGTTCAGCAGTTTGTAAAAAGACCCTGAATCGTTCTTCATTATTAAACCAGATTTCAAGTTCATTATTCATCCCCCAATAGGAATAAGCTAGGTTTCCATCCCATTCAAAGGTCATATTCATTGTTCCCTCAGGCAAAATTCCAGTTCTCATAAGTCCACCCCATGCATCAACTGTATAGGCCTGTAACTTTCCATCAGCAAGTTCAACATCAGGATTCCTGATGTCTAATTCCCAACCACCAGGAACATTGTTATCATTCAAGTCATGAAACTCATTGACAAAGTATTCTACTTCAACAAAATTTGCTACCAGCTCCATATCCATTGTAACAGTGAAGGCATATTCCGTTGATGATGATAAAGAATCTCCATCGTAGGTCCATTTTACAAACTTCCAGCCAATATTGCTGGTTGCATTAAGGATGGCCGTGTCACCTTCCTCAAAAGTCCCACCTCCTTGTGTAAGGCCGGCATCTTCCGGAGACACTGATGTTGTAATAGTAAATTGTTCCTTGCTCTGCCCAATTACTATTATTGTAATAGCTAGGAAGAAACTTGTGATTAATGATCGTAGATACTTTTTCATTTTACCCCATTTTTAATTTGTATTATTGAAAGATTTCAGGTAAAACTAAAGGAGGAAAGTATTGGTGAGTAAAAACCCAGGACTTATTTCGTGAACACCCCTGAATTTTGTGTGAAACTTGCAGAACACAAAAATAGAAAATAATATAAGGGTATTGAGTTATGGTTTAACAGCTGCTAAAAACTACTCTCAATCGAATTCAAATATTTTTGTGCAACATTTAAAAGAATTCGCTTGCCTTCAACATCCAGGACAAGCTGCCGTTTTTTACGATCCAATTCACGCATGTACCTGAGATTTACACCGGAGGACCGACTGATCCGCATGAACTGGGATTCGGGTAATTGCTCGAGTACCCTGGAAAGCAAAAGTGTAACAATTTTTGTTTGGCCATTGGAGAGAAACAATTCGGAATAATTTCCTTCTGCCTGGATATACAATATCTCTTCTGTATCGAGATAAATGCTGCCCCCACGAGTACTGAAACGTACCTTTTGCAAGGTATGGATGTCTTTTATTTTGCTTTCTTCCTGACTAAGTAATCTGTGAATCGATTTCTTCAATTCAACAGGATCAACAGGTTTTAACAAATAATCAAAAGCTGCATGACGAATGGCGTCAATAGAATATTTTGGGTGGGCAGTCTGGAAAATAATAGTGGTTGACAGGCCAAGTTGGTTCAATTCATGAATAAATTCGAAACCATTTTTGCCGGGCATATCAATATCTAGAAAAACCAGGTCGGGCAAGCGAGCTATAATTTTGGCTATACCCTGATCAACACCATTTGCTGCATTGATTTCCGTGACCTCCCCGAAATCTTCAAGCAGGCATTTTAAAATATCAATAGCGTTGGGATCGTCATCAATGATGAGAACACTCAGGCTTTTTTTGGACATATTTTTTGGACGCAACAGTTAATGAAGCAAATATAAAATAATTGTTGAATTAATTCCACATGAATTACAATCTAGAATAAAACCTGAAGCACACCTTTTAAGGAAATCTCATTAAAACTATACTATTCAAGTGGTATGTCAATCATTACTTTAGTCCCAACGGGTTCATCATTTTCAACCATGTCCTTTACATCAAACCTTACTTTGGTTTTCTTCAAGCGGTTGTACAATTCAACAATCTGGTCGATAATCTCCATCCCCTTTCCTGTTGAACCAGTAGAGACCTCACTGGCCCTTCTTCGGCCAATGCCATTGTCCTCAACAGTAATTCGAAGCGTATCATTTATTTTGGAAACGTCAATCAAGATTATCCCCACCCCATCAGTTTTATGTGCCAGCCCATGTTTCACTGCATTTTCTACAAAGGTCTGGATAATCATTTTAGGGATTTCGACTTCTTTCGGATTATCAATTTCATTTACAACTTCAAATTCGAAACTATTTCGATATCTGAACCTTTGGAGTTGGAGGTAATTTTCGACAAAGTCGAGTTCCTCTTTTAAACTAAGCGAAACTTTCTGCGAGTTTTGCAGGGTATCCCGGATTAATGCAGTGAGGTTGACTAAAAACTTATATGACTTCTTTTTGTCTTCGTTGCTTTTGAAGATTACCGCACCTAGACTGTTCACAGCGTTAATGATAAAATGGGGGTCGATTTGGTTTTTTATAGTGAGAAGTTCGAGTTGGGCAACTTTTTTCTCCTGTTCAAATTTACTCTTCAAAGCTTTTCTCTGGAAATACATTACGATGTAAAACAAAATGGATATTGCTAAGTAAATCCCGGTATAAAATGGAAATCTAAAATAATACACTGGATTTTTATAATACTTGAAATAATACACAAAATTACCATTATGAATTGCAAAATTTGCCGAATTGTCTTTAAACCTGCAAGGTGTTAAAACAAATCCCTTATACATATCTTTTAAATCCACCTTTGCCGAATGGCTAAAATTTGATGTGTAAATGTATGCATGGTCCTCCCCTTCTTGCCAATTAAACAATTCGTCACTACCATCGAAATCTAAATCTAAAAAATTAGCATTTTTAAATTCAATGTTTTTCGATTCAATAATATTCAGAAAATCATCTATTATGTAAAAGGCCCTTCCCCGCCGATCATATAAAAGAATTTCATCTTTATTATTTTTTAAAATGGAGAATATCCCCAACTCTACCGAAGGGCCAAATTCCTTTGAGGCCATTTCAATACCATCCAACTGATATTTTTTCAGAGCAGAACGATTATTATTTTGTGGTGATCTAAAAACTGCATATAAAAATATTTCATCATTTTCCTTATGCAAATATCCCATTACCGATGAAGTAATCTCCATATTCTCCACCGGAGGGAAAACGAACACCAGATTTTTATCCAACACCACCAACCATGAACTGTAATCAGTATACCCATTTACGGGTAGTTCTGAATCTTCTGCATTTCCCGGTGCATAGTTTGAGGTTGCAATATAAACTTTAGCCTGCTCATCCCTTAAAACATCAGTAACAGAAAGATTCATACAGCAAGTCTCACTCGAAATCAAACTATCATTAATCACATCATACGCATATACAAACCTGGGCTGTGAAGTAAATCCGCCATTAACTGTACTAATGATTTCCTTGTAGCCATCTCTGTTAATGTCATGAAAAAGAATGCGTCCTGAAAAAACTAAATCCACCTGATTGTTGTAATAACTGAACTGACAAATGAATTTTTCAAGAAAAAAATCATTCCTGTTAAAAACATCCAGCCCATTCAAAAACAACGAATCGTTACTATAAGTATAAAAATAGATTTCCTTGAGACCGTCATGGTCGAAATCATCAAAATAAACCTTTTGGCTCTTAAACCAGGATTTGTCAAAATTATATTGCTCAAATGTTTTTGCTAGTTTGTCCGCTGAACAATCAGAATCGATTTGTATAGCCGGAGCATTATAATTACTATCACCGGGTGCTGAGTTCATGTTGTAATGTAACCTGATCTTTTCGCTAAATGAATCACCATTTAGATCATGGTAGTAAACTTTCGATTCCCAATAATACTCCTTAGAGACCACTTCAGCATGGTATTTGTCAAAAAAAGGGGGGAGAAGTAGTATTACAAGTATGCCTATAGGCAAAGCAATGAAAAACGGGTTAAGTAGAATTTTCTCTATACTTTGCATCATTGGTTTATTGTGGCACTAAGATAGCCATTTTGAATAATTTTTTTTGGATAGCACCAATAATATTCAATGATCCTTTGGATCATGAATATTGATTTCCACCTTTGTTCCTGCTGGCCAGTCATTTTCAACCAAATCAATTATACCAAAACTTACTGTTGTTTTCTTCAGCCGGTTGTATAACTCTATAATCTGATCAATAATTTCCATTCCTTTTCCAGTTGAGCCCAGAGATACTTCGCTGGCTTTTTTGCGCCCGATGCCATTGTCAGTTACAATAATTCGAAGTAAACCATTTTCTTTGTAAACTTCAATTATGATTTTCCCCATCCCGTTAGTTTTATGTGCCAATCCATGTTTCACAGCATTTTCAGCAAAGGTCTGGATGATCATTTTTGGAATTTCTATTTCTTCGGGATGGTCAAACTGGTTTATGATCTCGAATTCAAAACTGTTTTGATACCTGTATCTTTGAAGTTGCAGGTAGTTTTCAACAAAATCAAGTTCCTCTTTCAGGGTAACTGAAACCTTCTGGGAGTTTTGTAGTGTATCCCGGATCAGAGATGTGAGGTTAACAAGAAATTTATAGGATTGCTGTTTTTCTTCTTTGCTTTTAAAAATCACGGCTCCCATACTGTTGATGGCATTGATGATAAAATGAGGATCGATCTGGTTTTTGATGGTGAGTAGTTCGAGCTCACTCATCCTTTTTTCGGTCTCATAACGTCTTTTTAACAAGGTTCGTTGATACTTAAATACGAAATGAAAAGTAAGGGCAAAAAACAGGTAAATAACCAACCACATCGGGTATTTGAAATAATATAAATCATTAAAGCTGTACGTATAAAAATGTAAATATACACCTGCCTGTACCACCAACAAATGCAGTCCTTCGACAGTTTTCAAAACCGATGGAATTATTCTGCTTTCATCGCTATTGAGTTCAGCTGTAGCTGGGAATGAAAAATTATTTCGAAATATGGATACCGTTTGAGCAATCGGATTTCTTGAAAAATATTCGTTTACACCATTCTTGTCCAGATCCAGACTTTTAATCTCACCCAGTCGCGGAACTTCAATTGGGTCTATAAAGTCTAAATCTGTATTGAGCTTACTCACATATCTTTTTCCATCACCCATTGAAAAGGTAACCCCTTTGTATCCATCCAATTTTCTAAAATGTACGGCCGAATATTCATCTGGTTTTAAATATTTTTCCTTTAATAGCTCCCCTTTGAGGTTAAACTTTAAAAGACGCAGATTGTTTCGATTATTATGATCGTAATACCTGGCTAAGATAAACTGCTCTCCACCAACCTGAATAAAAAAAGGGCTAATTGCTCCTTTAATGCTATCCAGCACCCTGGGAGGAAACAGGAAATTCAAATCTTTATCAAATGCTACCAACCAGGATATCCTATCCGAATAACCTTTTACAACTACTCCGGGATCAATATTTCCGGGTGCATAACAACTACTGGTTATCAACATCCCTGAAGGCTGGTACTTGAATAATTCAATACCTCTAGAGAGTCCCATATGGTTTGTATTGCTGCTACTTAATTGATCATGAAAAATATCGTAAGAATAAATTTTTCTGGGTGACAGCGCATATCCAGCAACAACCGAAAATATGACCTCCTTAAATCCATTATCATCCATATCGTAAAGGCCACCATTAAAAGTTTGGAAGTCCCAGGTATCCTCTCTTTTTTCAACTTTGGTAATAAATTTTTCGAGAAAAACACCATCCTCTAAAAACGGATCTACTCCCATCAAAAACAGAGAATCGCTACTTGTTGCAAGAAAATAAACTTCAGATTTTCCATTAACATCAAAATCACCAAACATTGGATCAACATCTTCAATCCACATTCCCCTGAAGTTTATCTGGTGTAATTGTTGTCCTGCAAGATCATTATGCAAATTTGTACGGCTCAATAAATAAGGAAATTCATCAGAGTGGTAATTTTTCCCCAATTCAATCCATTCAGAAATCCCATCCCCATCAAGATCAAGAAAATGATTTTGTGACTCATTTACCATTTGTTGATCAAAAATTTCAAGGGTATACTTGTCGAGTCGTAATGGCAGGACTGCAATGATTATCCCTGCAAAAACAATTGCCAGTACCCAGGGGTTGGTAAAAATTCGGCTCAACCAGCTATTTAAATTCTCGGACGACACATGGCGAATATAAGAATAATGTTGATTGGAATAGAGACTTTATCTTCAAAAATAACTCTGCACTGTATTTAGATGTTTGACGTCAAGCAATACTATTGAAAAATATTTCGAATAAAGATTGAAATTAATGTGAAAATTTTAAAAACAAAAAAAGCAACCTCACATAGAGATTGCTTTTCACTATTCCAATCTAATATTGTTTTAAACAGCCATCATATCTTTTTCTTTAACTTCGCTTAATACATCAACCTGCTTGATATACTTATCTGTAAGCTTCTGGATGTCATCTTCCAGCCTCTTAACCTCATCCTCCGGAATGCCATCCTTTTTTAGTTGTTTGGCATCATCGTTGGCGCTGCGCCGGATATTTCTTATGGAAACCTTGCTGTTTTCGGCTTCATTTTTTGCCTGCTTAACCAATGCAATTCTTCTTTCCTCGGTAAGTGGGGGAACCTGTATGCGAAGAACTTCTCCGTCGTTTCTTGGATTAAACCCAAGGTTGGCAGCCATAATGGCTTTTTCGATAACGGGAAGTGTACTTTTATCGAAGGGTTGTACCACTATTTGGCGTGCATCTGGTGTATTGATATTGGAGGCCTGGTGAAGTGGAGTCATCACTCCGTAATAATCAATTTTAACATCCTCCAGCATATCCGGGCTTGCTTTGCCTGCCCTGATTTTTTGAAATTCACGCTCAAGGTGAACAATGGCATTTCCCATTGATTCGGTAGCTTCATCCAGTACAAATTGGCTTTCTTCTGTCATGACGTATTGCTTTAACTTTGAAATGCAAATATAATAATAGGTTTGAAATGGAAATGGGAAAAAATGGAAAATCGAAAAAATTGAATCACTAAGAGGTGTAGTAATGAAGTGTTGGAAGCATATAAATGCATCGGGTATCTGTGGCACAAATTAGCCATTGAAGGCTACACTTATAATTTTGACAGCTGGCTAATTTTATACTTCCCTAATTTCGCCTTACCAGTTACCAGATCTTTCCACTACCTCTTAATCAACCTGCAAATCTGTGATTGATTTTGGGATGAAACCCTGACAAAATATAATCCAGAAGGAAGATCACTAACCGAGTATCTTAAAGGATTAGCATACTCCGCTAAAGAAAGTTGGTCGCTGATTCTTACATTTCCAATAATATCAATGATTTGAACAATAACAGACTGACCTGATATTCCTTCAATGGTAATTGAAAAATCATCGGCACAAGGGTTTGGCGAAACCATAATTTCAAGATCTTGCAAGGAAAGGTCATTATCATCAAGTCCTGTTATGGGATTCACTAAATCGGCATACCAGATTCCCCGGCCATATGTAGCAGCATACAGTTTGCTATCGGTATAATCGATCTCAAGTTCATTCACAACCACATTGGGCAAATTATCGCTGAACAGTTCCCAATCATCCATCTCATCATTTCGGTAAAAAACACCCAGATCGCAGCCGATGTACAATTCATTTAAGGCACTACCTGATTGATGCACAATAGAGGTCACCGGAATGTTTGGCAAACTACCCGAAATATTTTCCCAGTTCTGTCCTCCATCCATGGTCATGAAAACTTTCCTGGTGTTAGAAAATCCTGTAGTCACAACATATACCCTGTCTGGGTCTTCCGAAACTGCAATATCATTGATGTAATTGTTATAATTTGAAAAGGCAGAAGCCGTAATTTCTTCCCAGCTTTCTCCACCATCAATAGTCCTCCACAGCTCTCCCGGATATCCTAACTGTGCAGCGGGCCAGGGTTGTTTAGAAATATAAATTACATCGGGATTTGCAGGGCAAAGGGCCATATCCCAAATTGGCAATGGCTGGTTTTGCCCCGGCATATTTTGAAAGTTTGAAATTTTTAACCACGATGCTCCGCTACTTGTCGATTTCCAAACGTTGCGGAAACCGGCATAAAGGGTCTGGGGAGTATTTTGATCCATCTGGAAAGGGGTGACCCAAACACCGGCCCCTTCAGCAACAAGCATTGGAATTGTGATGGGATTGACTGACATGTTTTGCCCGCCATTGATGGATTTATACATCACCCCAAACTGGTTGGATGCATAAAGTATATTCGGGTCATCAGGATGAAGCATGCTTTCCATGCCATCTCCCTGGGTAATATTTATCCAGTCATCTGCATCATTTTTAAAAAACACACAATTGTCCTGGCTACCGGCAATAACATAACCCGGATTATTATGGCTAAGGCCTAGCCTATAAAATTCGGTAATTACCAAACCACCACTCAGGTTTTCCCACTGGGTTTCGAATTGATAGCAATCAGGGTAAAGATAATTTCCATTAAAACATGAATCAACGAGGTGGCTATCACCAATTACAAGGCTATCGGTACGAAACAGGCCACCATCACCACAGAAATAGGTCTTATTATCGAGAGGGTTTTTCTTAACAAAATGATGATCAAAATGGATACTCTCACCAAAATAATCAATTCCCAGTGAACAGATATCCCAATTTTCACCACCATCAGTGGAACCCCAGATATTCATGGCACCGGTATATACTGCCTCTGGATTGTATTCATCTACCATCACCCAAAGATCATAACTCGCCTGTGCCAGTTTGTTGGAAGGGTCACCATTGAACTGGCCAAAAATATTCCGCTGGCTACTGTCGGCTGTCATTTGCCATGTTTCTCCCCCATCCATCGATCGGTAAAAAGCATAAAAGGCATCATCGTATCCTGAACAAGCAGCATAAACATAATTGTTATCTGATGGAGCAACACACACTTCTATTCTCACTACACTATCAGTTGCCGGGATACCGGTATCCAGAAACTCCCATGTTTCACCGAAATCAATTGATTTCATCACACCGCAAATGCTGTTTATGTATTCGAAAGTGGTGGCATAAACTACCTGTAAATTGCCAGGTTCCTGTTCAAAATCCCAAACAAATTCGGTGCTGGTTTGTGTCCAGTTTTCACCGGCGTCAATAGATTTATAAATTCCTGAAACCCCTGCAGCAAGTAATTCAGAAGTATTATTCGGGTTGATAAAAACACGACGCATTAAACTTTCCACATCTTCTAGTAAGGTATAGGTAAGGCCTGTAGGCTCCCAGCTATCTCCACCATCCGTGGTTTTATAAATGCCAAGGCCATAATGGGTTGCCCTGCAGGTATAAATATCCATCAGTGCCATGTAACCGTAGTCGCCAATGCAGATGTACATCACATCCGGGTTAATGGGATCGACTGCAATATCGCTGATGCGCATCGCCGGGAGATTATCGCCGAGAGGCATCCAGTTTTGTCCGCCATCTGTGGTCTTCCAAACTCCTCCCTGTGGAGCGCCTACCCAAAATGTATTTACATCAGTGGGATGAAAAGCTATACAATTGAGCCGGCCCAAATCGTGAATGGGTTCCGAAGCGGTTGATGGCACCAGATCCATTGGCCCGGCTGGAATCCAGCTATTTCGTGAAAAATCTCCTGTCCTGGTTTTTTCACGACGAATCGTTTCTCCGGCTTCATAATAATTGTGGGCAATATTGACTGTTTCGTCCTCGGGTTGGCGCATCTGGTTGTACCACATCCAGCGATAAAATGGTTTATTTCCTTTTATGTCGAGAGGATTATTCGATTTCTGCCATGTGTCAAACGCCTGCTGAATTTCTCCAAGATTCTGAAGATTGTTCTGCTTTGCTGTTTGCAATGGATTGAAGTGCTGTGTTGAAGCGGAAAAAGTAAACACTACAATGATGACAAATATGATATTAAATTGTTTCATAGCTGTATTGGTATTGATTGTGATATTTATTAATAGAAAATCATACCAAAAGTAAAACCATTGAAAACAGGGCGTTGCAAAAATAAACCAACAAAAAACTGAGCGATATCGGACAGGATTTGTTCGTAAACTGACAGTCGGAGGGTGTCTGAACAAAATGCCGTGGATTAATTAAAAATAAGTGTACCCTTGTTTACTCACCCACATTTGGACATCTGTCTCTCATCAAAAACAACTACTTTTATCCAACGAAAAATATCAAATACTAATCAACGAATAATGAATTACTCCCCTGACAAATCAAGGTATAACACCATGCCTTATAATCGCTGTGGAAGCAGCGGATTAAAACTACCTGCAATCTCATTGGGATTATGGCACAACTGGGGTGATGTAAATAATTTTGAAAACGCCAGATCCATGACCCACAGGGCTTTCGACCTGGGTATAACCCACTTCGACCTGGCCAACAATTACGGACCACCTGCCGGTTCAGCTGAAGCTAATTTTGGTAAGATATTTAAGCAAGGTCTATTGGCTTATCGCGATGAGTTGATAATATCTACGAAGGCTGGCTGGGATATGTGGCCCGGGCCCTATGGAAATTTTGGTTCCAGAAAATATATGATTGCCAGTATCGATCAAAGCCTGAAAAGAATGGGTCTCGATTATGTGGATATTTTCTATCATCATCGTCCCGATCCCGAAACACCCCTGGAAGAAACTATGGGTGCACTGGATTATATCGTACGAAGTGGCAAAGCGTTGTATGTTGGAATTTCGCAATACCAGCCTGAAGAAACCCAACGTGCTGCAAAGATACTTCGCCAAATGGGGACACCATTATTGATTCATCAGCCCAGGTACAGCATGTTTGACCGCTGGATTGAAAATGGACTAACAGATGTTTTGACTGAAGAAGGTATTGGGTCAATTGTTTTTTCACCACTTGCACAAGGACTGCTTACCAATCGCTACCTGGATGGTATTCCTTCGGATTCACGTGTTGGTGGAGATGGTCGTTTCTTAAAGAAAAGTGATATTACGAATGGCAAACTCAACACCATCCGTCAATTGAACAATCTTGCACAGGATCGGGGTCAAACGCTGGCGCAAATGGCCATTGTATGGACTTTGCGAAACCCGGTGGTCAATTCAGCCCTGATCGGTGCCAGCAAAGTAAGCCAGATTGAGGATATAGTTAGTGGCTTAGAAAACGCCTATCTTTCTGATGAGGAACTACAACTGATTGACCGTATCCTGGAATAGCAAATTCATATCAAAAAAAAACCACTCCGGATGAAGTGGTTAATGTTTTGTGGGAGATACTGGATTCGAACCAGTGGCCCCCTGCTTGTAAGGCAGGTGCTCTGAACCAACTGAGCTAATCTCCCAAAACCCTTATGAACGCTGATGATTTGCTATCATCTTACCCTTTTACTTTTTCAAAAGGGAGTGCAAATATACTGCTATTATTTTTTCGTGCAAGAAAAAAGAAAAAAAATTTCACTCAAAATAGCCATTTGAATTTTTCGTTGAAATGTTCTGAACCAAAAATCAAGTACCTAAAGGGCTATTTAATACATTTGTAAAAATATATCAAAACGGTATTGAGGAAATTAATCAACAGGATAATCCCGCTGCTATCAATAACTTTATCCTTGCTAACCGGGTGTAGCCTAACCCATAATGTTGGTGAAGGTGAATATTTATTGGATAAAAACAGCATCTCACTGGATAAAAGCAATACCGGCCAGAAAGATCTGAATTTCGATCCCGACGAGCTAGATGGAATTATTATTCAAAAACCCAATAAAAAGTTTCTGAGGGTGTTTCGTCCGGGTGTATGGGTTAATAGTATGGCCAGTAAGGGAAGGCAAACGAAATTTAAAAAATGGCTGGACAAGTCTTTTGGCCGTGAACCCGAAATATTCGACCCTTATTTAGTGGACCGAACTATCGACCAGATTGACCAATACCTGGATAACTATGGTTTTTTTAATTCCTTAATTTCCCATGAAGTCTCTAAAAAAAACAAAAAGGCAAAAGTTAAATACAACATCTCCCTTTCACATCCCTACACTATAAAAAAAATATTTTATGATATCCAGGATACTATTTTAAGGGAGGTCGTTATTCAAAACCAAAGCAATTATTTAGCCCAGCTAAATAGCATTTACAATGCTAATTTATTGGATGACGACAGGTATATTATTACCAGTCATTTGAGGGATAACGGTTACTTTTATTTTTCTCCGGAGTTTATTTATTATGAAGTTGACAGCGCTTTTAAAAATCATGAACTCGAAATTCATCTCAAGATTGAACAACTTCAAATGGCCAGTGATACAAACCCTGAAACTACTGTTAAACAGGATCATCAGAAGTATTTTATCAACCAAATTTCAATCAATCCCAATTTCGATCCTTTGCGCACCGATACGTCAAACATGTCGCTGTATATAAATCCCAACCCCAATCTGGGCATCAACCGATATTTGTTTTATTACCGTGACAAATTAAAAATCAGGCCAAGAGCAATCAGGAATTCAATCTTCATGGAGCCGCTCAAACTGTATAGCGAAAAGGCTGAAAAAAATACACAAAAGCAATTAATTAGCTTTCCTTTATATGGGTTTGCACAAATTGAATTTAAGCGGTCGGAATTTAACTCAAAACTTCCGGATACTTTAAACAATTATCTTAACTGTGCAATCAATCTTGCAAGGAGGCCGGTACAATCATTTTCCATCGAAACGGAAGGCACTAACTCCGGTGGAAAACTTGGAATCGCAGGTAATTTCGTATACCAAAATTTAAATATATTCAGGGGTGGCGAAGTGCTGACAATTAAGCTTACCGGAGGTGTTGAGTGGCAATCAGGTAGTGGGACAAGTGATGATGTTTTTCTATTTTTCAATACGTTTGAAACAGGCATCGAGGCAAGGGTGGATTTCCCAAAATTCCTCCTTCCCATTTCTCAAGACAGGATACCAAAACTTTTGAAGCCACGCACAACAATAAAAACTGGTGTCAATTACCAAAACCGGCCTGATTATGAAAGGTATGTTTCCAACCTCTCGTTTGGTTATAATTGGCAGGCAAAGGAATTCGTAAATCACAATCTAATACCCGCAGAGATTAATTCGGTATCTATATTTCCCGATTCAGCTTTTATCCGAAAAATTGATGAGTTGAATGACCCCAGGTTAAAAAACCAATATACCGATCATTTTATCATGGCCTTGAGATACACCTATATTTTTAACAACCAGCAAAGAAACAAGGTTAAAAACTTTACCTATTTTAGATGGAATATCGAAACAGCAGGTAATCTTTTAAATTTGATTAAAAGTGCTTCCAATGCAACTGAAAATGAACAGGGTCAGCATACCGTGTTTAATATTCCTTATGCCCAGTATATTCGATTCGATATCGATTTTCGTAAATACTTTGCATTAGATGAGGACAATACTGTAGTATACAGAACATTATTTGGCATTGGTATCCCGTATGGCAACTCGAGCAGCCTGCCATTCGAAAAAGGTTTCTATGCTGGTGGCGCAAACAGTATGCGCGGATGGAGATACAGGTCGCTGGGGCCAGGCTCCTTTGTGGATAGTTCAGGTAATTATTTCGAACGTATGGGCGATATCACTATCCAGGCCAATCTCGAATATCGTTTTCCCATTTACAGTTTCCTTAAAGGTGCGGTATTTGCCGATTTCGGAAATATCTGGTTATTGGAAGAAAGCAGCACTTTCCCGGGGGGTAAATTTAAATTCGATAAGTTTTTGGGTGAACTGGCCATTGATGCAGGATTGGGAGTAAGGTTGGATTTCAGTTTTTTTATTTTCAGGATTGATGCATCAGCACCCATGAAAAATCCGGCATATCCTTCAGGGAACAGATGGCAAATTTCAAAACTTCAACTTAGCGATGTGATCTGGAATTTTGGAATTGGGTATCCTTTCTAATGCTTGAATGTGAGAATGCTTAAATGAGAGAATGTGAGAATGAAAGAATGATTGAATATGAAAATAAAATCAGGATGGGTTATTGGTATTATTAATTTCAACTTAGAACTCGGAACTCAAATCGCCAAAGCCAAAGCTAAACGCTGATGAATATACGAACCGTTGAAGATTTGATTTTTAGCAAGTTTCCCTTCACTCCCACTGAAGGACAACGGATATTGATATTGGCACTTTCTGACTTTCTTCTGAACAGAAGAAAATATGAGGTTTTCCTGTTTAAAGGATATGCCGGAACCGGAAAAACAACCTTGCTCAGTTCATTTGTAAAGGCAGCTCCACAAATTGGGATTAAAACTGTTTTACTTGCCCCAACCGGAAGAGCGGCTAAAGTACTGGCCAGCTATTCGGGGAAACAGGCACTTACCATTCATAAAAAAATCTATCAGCCAAGAACATCCCGTGATGGTTCTGTATTAATGCATCGAATTGACAACCTGCACAAAAACACCATTTTTATTGTGGATGAGGCCTCAATGATCCCGGGCAATAATCCAACAAACGACGGCCAGTTTATTACCCGGTCAGATTTGCTGACTGACCTGATTGATTATGTTCATTCCGGATGGCGGTGTTCACTCATGCTCATCGGTGATGTAGCACAATTACCACCCGTCGGGCTGGATGTTTCACCAGCTATGGACAGTCAATATTTAACAACAGCTTATCAATTAACAACACGAAAACTTGAACTTACTGAGGTTATGCGTCAGTCGATGGATTCAGGAATATTAGTGAATGCAACAAAGTTGCGTCTCGAACTGCAAAACCAGTCATATCAATTACCCCTATTCAACATCAGTGATTTTACCGACATAGTCTGGATTGATGCATCACAGTTGGAAGATGAATTAATGTCGGCACATTCCGTTTCGGGCGACGACAATACCATCGTGATAACACGCTCTAACAAAAGAGCAAATATTTACAATCGTGAAATAAGGAACAGGATTTTATTCAGGGAAAATGAGATTGCTGCCGGGGATTATATGATGGTTGTAAAGAACAACTACTTCTGGCTACCCTCCGATTCTAAGGCAGGTTTTATTGCCAATGGGGATATTTTTGAAGTACTGAAAATTATAAGAATTGAAGATCTCTACGGTTTCAAATTTGCTGATGCTATCATTCGCCTGACAGACTATCCGGATGAGCCCGAGTTGGAAATAAAATTATTAATGGATACGATCACATCAGAATCCGCATCACTTTCTTATGCTGATAGCCGGAGACTCTTCGATGAGATAAGCCAGGATTACAACGACGTTAGCAACAGCAAGCGGAAAGCCGAAAAGGTAAAGAACAACCCATACTTCAACGCCTTACAGGTTAAATTTGCCTATGCCCTCACCTGCCATAAAACGCAGGGAGGACAGTGGGACACCATTTTCATTGATCAACCGTACCTTCCAAACAACAAGATTGATCGCGCATTTTTACGATGGATGTACACGGCCATCACCCGCGCAACAAAAAAAGTATACCTGGTGAATTTTAACGAAAGCTTTTTCGAACCAAGCATTTAAATGTTAAATATTTTAAAAAGTATCTTAATCATTCAGCCTGATTGATATCTAAGTATTTTATTTTAAAACCTTTAATCAGTTATTACAAAATCATGGTATACTCATATTAATAAACCCAGATAGTAAAAAATCATACTTTTGTAGTTTTAACACAAGCACTTAAGTAATGGATAAATTCTCCTATTTAGGTAATGCCGACCCCAACATGATCGAAGAAATGTTTGGGCGTTTCAAAACTGACCCGGATTCAGTGGAAGAAAGCTGGAAAAAATTCTTCGAAGGATATGAATTTGCTCAGGCCCACTATGGCAACGCTGATGAACCTTCCGGCATAAATTATCCGTCCGAATTCAGGGTCATCAACCTCATTAATGGTTACAGGCTGAGGGGCCATTTGTTTACAAAAACAAATCCTGTTAGGACAAGACGCCAGTACCGGCCTACCCTGGATATTGAAAATTTTGACCTGACAAAGGCTGATCTCAATAAAAAATTCCAGGCTGGCAACGAAATAGGAATCGGCGAAACCACGCTCGCTGAAATCGTTGCCCATCTCGAGAAAACCTATTGCAAAAGTGTTGGCGCTGAATTTATGTTTATCCGGGACCTGGAAATTTTATCATGGATAAGGGCCAGCATGGAACGCACTAAAAATTCCATGCCTTTTTCCAAAGAAGATAAAATTTACATCTTAAAAAAACTGTCACGTGCAGTTAATTTCGAAAAGTTTATCCATAAGCGTTTTCCCGGGCAAAAACGTTTTTCTCTTGAAGGCGCCGAAGCCCTGATTCCGGCCTTGGATGCAATTATGGAAAAAGGGGCTGAATTGGGCACCAAGGAATTTGTTATTGGCATGCCTCACCGTGGAAGACTAAATGTACTGGCCAATATTATGCGTAAATCCTACCGCGATATTTTTTCGGAATTTGAAGGCAAGGAATACGAAGATGAGGCCTTGCTTGGAGATGTTAAATATCACCTGGGTTATTCGAGTGAAAGGACAACGACCACAGGTAAAAAAGTAAAACTCACACTTTCTGCAAACCCGTCTCACCTTGAAACTGTCGACCCGGTAGTTGAAGGTATTTCACGTGCTAAAATTGATGACCTCTACGGTGGCAATTCAAAAAAAGTTGCTCCTATACTCATACATGGAGATGGATCCATTGCAGGACAGGGTGTAGTTTACGAGGTTTTACAGATGTCGCAGCTTAAGGGTTACAAGACCGGTGGTACAATACATATCGTGGTAAATAACCAAATCGGTTTTACCACCAATTACCTCGATGCCCGCTCAAGCACTTACTGTACTGATGTGGCCAAAGTGGTTCAATCGCCCGTTTTTCATGTTAATGGTGATGATGTGGAAGCACTGGCATATACTATCCAATTTGCCATGGAGTTCAGGGATAAATTTCAACAAGATGTATTTATCGATTTGTTGTGCTACAGGAAGTATGGCCATAACGAAGGTGATGAGCCAAGATTTACACAGCCCTTGCTTTACAAAGCCATCGAAAAACACCAGAACCCTTTTGAAATATATGCACAAAAGTTAATAACAGAAGGCGTTGTAACCAATGAATTTATCAAAGAATTTGAAGAAAAGGTTAACACCAAACTCGAAAAAAACCTGGAGGAGTCCAGGGAGCAGGAGAAAACCAATATAAAGTTTTTCATCGACGAGCATTGGGGAGGAATAAAAAAAGCGACAGATAAAGATTTTTGTTACTCGCCGGATACTGGTGTCGAAAAGGAAGTTTTACTTGATATTGCAAAACGGATCACTGATTTACCTGGTGACAAAAAGTTCTACCGCAAGATTACCAAATTACAGCAAGACCGCCACAATATGGTTTTTAAAACCAATAAACTTGATTGGGCGATGGGCGAACTTTTGGCTTATGGCACATTGGTGAATGAAGGCCATGCTGTTAGACTTAGCGGACAAGACAGTGAGCGTGGCACATTTTCTCACCGCCATTCAGTTTTAACAATTGATGAGTCGGAGGAGAAATACGTTCCTTTACAAAACATCAGCGATAAGCAGGCGAAGTTCGAGGTGTACAATTCTCCACTTTCAGAATATGGTGTCCTGGGATTTGAATATGGCTATGCACTGGAAACGCCAAACAATCTGACCATCTGGGAAGCTCAATTTGGAGATTTTAACAATGGTGCCCAAATCATTTTCGACCAATACCTGAGCAGCGCAGAGGATAAATGGAATGTGATGAACGACCTGGTTCTTTTACTTCCCCACGGTTATGAGGGCCAGGGCCCGGAACACTCCAGTGCCCGTGTGGAAAGATTTTTAACGCTTAGCGCCGAAAACAATATGCAACTTGTAAATTGCACCACTCCGGCTAATTTATTTCATGTTTTTCGCAGGCAACTCTACAGGGACTTCCGTAAGCCACTGGTAATATTTACACCAAAAAGTTTGCTTCGTTACCCAAAATGTGTTTCTCCCATCGAGGACTTAAGTACGGGTGGTTTTAAAGAAATTATTGACGACACAACTGCAGATCCTGATAAAGTTACCCGGTTGGTATTTTGTACTGGCAAACTCTATTATGATCTGTTGGAAGAAAAGCTGAAAAACAAACTTGATTATACAGCTTTGATTCGCATTGAGCAACTATACCCCTTGCCAGAGGATCAATTGAAAGCAATCATTAAAAAATATCATCAGGCAGTTGATTACATTTGGTCACAGGAAGAACCGGTGAATATGGGGGCATGGTATTTTATGTCGCAGAATTTCCCCGAGGTTCAACTGCATGCTGTGGCAAGGCCTGCCAGTGGAAGCCCGGCAACCGGATCAGCTAAATTCCATGTGATCCGTCAGAGAAAGATTATCGAGAAATCTTTCCAGGAATGTGACTGCCCAATGGTAAAAGAGGAATGCCGTATGATTTGTATCGGTAACCGTTGGAAATCATTTGCTGAAAATCCTGAAAAAGTGATTGCTGCAAATTTTGTTCATCCAATGAAGTAGGTTAAGCTCAAATTATTTTCAAACAATGCTAAACAAATCGATAAAAATAAAATAACAAATAAGGTTTTTGTTGCAGGTGCAACTTCCCTGCAACTTGAAACTTGAAACCTGCAACAGTATTTGACACATATCGAAAGATAACACAGATAAAAATGAATATAGAAATTAAGGTTCCCAGTCCGGGCGAATCAATCACACAGGTACAACTTGCAGCCTGGTTGGTTGCCGATGGTGATTACGTTGAAAAAGATACAGAAATTGCCGAAATCGATTCCGATAAAGCAACCCTGAGCATCAGTGCTGAAGAATCAGGAAAAGTAAAATTATTGGTTGAAGAGGGTGATACCATTGATGTGGGCACCATTATGTGTACCATTGATACTGATGCTAAAGGAACACCAAAACCTGAAAAAAAAGCTGAGAAACCAGCATCCGAAAAGGTGGAGGAAAAACAAAAAGAAGTGGCCCCCAAAACTTCTGACCCCGTCAAACAAAAAGCTGCCGAATCCAAACCAAGTGGTATTCATATTTCTCCTCTTGCCAAAAAATTGCTTGAGGCCAACGATCTTGCAGAACAGGATCTTGTTAATTTTTACAGGAAATTAAGGATCTCAAAAGGAGATGTAGTTCAGTTTTTGGATGACAGGCAAAATATTAAAGCTTCTGACGGTACTTCTTCCTCTGTGGCTTCGTGGGGAGGTACACGTGATAGTGACAAAAAGAAAATGAGCACCCTCCGGTTAAAGCTCTCCGAAAGGCTGGTGAAAGTAAAAAATGAAACTGCTATGCTCACCACCTTTAACGAGGTAAATATGACGCCCATCATGGAGATCAGGAAAAAGTACAAAGAGGCGTTTAAGGAAAAATACGGTGTTTCTTTAGGATTCATGTCCTTTTTCACCAAAGCCGTAACAGAGGCTCTTCAACATTTTCCACAGGTAAATGCCATGATTTATGGAAATGAATTTGTTTACCATAATTATGCAGATATCGGAATCGCAGTAAGCGCACCCAAAGGCTTGATGGTACCGGTGGTTCGCAATGCCGAAACACTTGCTATGCACGAAATCGAGACGGAAATTAAAACACTTGCCACCAAAGCCCGTGATGGTAAACTCACTATTGATGAAATGACCGGTGGAACGTTTACCATAACCAATGGCGGAGTATTTGGCTCGATGCTATCAACACCGATACTTAATCCTCCGCAAAGCGCAATCCTGGGGATGCATAACATCGTTGAACGTCCGATTGCTGTGGGTGGCAAAGTGGAAATCCATCCGATAATGTTTGTTGCATTATCGTATGACCACCGGATTATTGATGGCCGTGAAAGTGTTGGTTTCCTTGTAAAAGTTAAAGAAATGCTGGAAGCCCCTGAAAAAATGTTGTTCGCTGGTAATGATCCGGTGAAAGTACTTTTGGGAGTTTAGCGTTTAACCTTGTGCATTGAGCATTTAACACTAAACGCGTAACACCAAACATTCTTTAATACGCTCTTACATCCTTCTTTTCGACATAATTGATGAACGACTGGTTTACTACCTTGTTGCCACCCGGCGTTGGGTAGTTGCCGGTAAAATACCAATCGCCTGTATGATGCGGAATGGCCGCATGCAGGTCTTCGATGGTTTGATAAATAACCTCAACCTTTGAGTTGATCCCTGCAGGAGTAACTATTTCAGCGATTTTATTCGAAATCTGCTTTGCTGTGAAAGGCCTGTAAATATCCTTGACATGGTTTACAATTTCCTCCTTTGGTAAATCTTCCTGGGCTTTTGATTTTTTATATACCTCGTTGATAATATGTTCCTGCTTAGTTTCATGAAGCAAATCAATAACTGCTTTAAAAGCAACAAAATCGCTCAACTTGGCCATATCTATTCCATAACAATCAGGATACCTGATCTGTGGCGCAGACGATGCAATAACGATCTTTCTTGGATTCAGCCTGTCGAGGATGCGGATTATACTTTGCTTAAGCGTGGTTCCCCTGACAATAGAATCGTCAATTACCACCAGGTTGTCGATGCCATCACGAACTACACCGTATGTAATATCATAAACATGGCCCACCAGGTCATCTCTACCACTATCTTTGGTGATGAAAGTCCGCAGTTTAACATCTTTAACTGCGATATCCTCAACGCGGGGCGAAAAAGATAAAATTTTATCCAGTTTATCCTGAGTAATATCCTGGCCCAATTCGAGAATCCTGTCTGACTTAATCCGGTTGCAGAAGGTATTCAATTCTTCAATCAGGCCCTTAAAAGCTACTGCGGCAGTGTTTGGAATATATGAGAATACCGTGTTCTCCAGGTCGTGATTTATAGAAGTAAGAATTTCAGGTGAAAGCAATTTACCCAGATTTTTCCTCTCCTGGTAAATGTCTTTATCGGTACCACGCGAAAAATAAATACGTTCGAAAGAACAGGCTTTTCTTTCGAGCGGTTTGGTGAAATTAAGCTCCTCAATGCTACCATCCTTTTTGATGATCAACACATACCCTGGCCGCAGTTCTTTTACATCATCCGACTTTACATTAAAAGTGGTCTGGATAACCGGCCTTTCGGAAGCTGCAACGGCAATTTCATCATCATGGTAAAAAAACACAGGTCTAATCCCTGAAGGATCACGCATTACAAACGCATCACCATGCCCCAGCATTCCGGCAATAGCATATCCGCCGTCCCAACGCTTGGTAGCATTTATTAAAATTTCCTGAACATTGAGATCCTCGGCAATTTTATCAGATATCTCACGCTTTACCAGGCCTTGCTTTTTATACTTCTGGTAATGTACTTCATTTTCCTCATCAAGGAAATGACCAATCTTTTCGAGTATAGTTATTGTATCTGTAGTTTGGATGGGATACTGGCCAAGTTCAACCAACTGGCCAAACAAATCATCCACATTGGTCATGTTAAAATTTCCGGCAAGGACAAGGTTTTTAGTAATCCAATTGCTTTCACGCATTACCGGATGCAAATTCTCGAGGCCATGGCCGCCAAAAGTTCCATACCTCAAATGTGCTAAGAAAACCTCTCCGGTAAACGCCAGATTTTGTTTCAACCAATTCACATCCTTCAACAATTCGGGATGCTCTTTTTGAATCTCATTAAATTTCGAATAAATATGTTTAAAAGTATCAATAATAGGAGTGGAAGTATTTGAACGGTATCGGTTGATGTATCTCACGCCCGGATCCACATCAAGCTTAATATTTGCAATCCCTGCACCGTCCTGACCACGATTGTGCTGTTTTTGCATCATCAGATGCATCTTGTTGAGTGCATAAAAACTTGTACCATACTTCCCCTGATAATATTCCAATGGCTGGAGTAACCTTAGAAGGGCAATACCACATTCGTGTTTAATCAGTTCGCTCATGATTTATTTATCAGGTTGTTTCAAATTATAAAGGCCACAAAAGTAATAAAAGCTAAATGAATGTTGATGAATTAAAATATCCTGATGGATTGAATTATCTTTGCTCAAAAATTATTTTTTGGTCAACACAAAACATCCCGGTCATGAAAAAAATAGCATTTCTACTTATTTCAATGTTCGTAATATCTACTATTCAGGCTCAGTACTCCACTCCCGGTATGGGCGTAAACTGGACCATGGATGACCTGGTGACAAACTCTGATGGCGTAATTATTCTCAATGGAGATGATGAATACGAAATCCTGGAAAATCTGAACATCCTGACTCTGGATACCATTTCGTTTCATACAGAAACCATTGTTGTTTGTCATCCGGAAGTTTTGATCACAATAAACGGTGTCCTGTTCACTGAACTTGAATTGCAGGACGAAGTAACTTTTAAGGGGCTTGGTTTAGGGAACAACAATTACATGGGGTTCAGGTTTGAAAACAGTATGGGTTCGTTTTTGGAAAAGGTGTTTTTTAAAAATGCCGGTGGAATAAAGCTGGTTAATTCGATGGTTGAATTTTTGGCTTGTGGATTTAATGATTTTAACCAGGACAATTGCTCGGGAACCGTCGACCTGTACCAGAGCCATCCCACATTTACCAATTGTGAGTTTGTTGAGAATGCTGGTCCGGCAGTTTTGTCTGGAGCCAACGCTGGTTCTTCACCACAAATCGACCATTGCTATTTATTTGGCAATGTAAGTTCCAACACAAATATGCCACAAGTCAACCTTGGAACTTCAGGTGAGGATAGCATTAGAATAACCCATTGTGATATTATTGGAAATATTGGCTATGAGCAGGTAGGCGGAATTGCTGTTACCACGCTTGTAGGTGGCGAATTGAAATGCCGGATCGAAGGAAATGGCATCATCCAAAACCGCTATGGCATCACTCAATATGGCAACAACATTGGTTCGGTTATTAGAAATAATGTGATTGAGGATAACGATACCCAGGGTAATCCTATGCTGGGGGGCAGTGGTATTAATTTTTTTGGAAATGAGAGCAACCAATCCATTGTAAGCGGCAACAAGATTTCTGGCAACCTTTGGGGAATAACAATTCAAGGAACAGCAGCACCTAACTTTGGTGAATTAGAAAATGATATCAATGCTGGGCTGAATCAATTCTTCGATAATGGAAACGAGGGTGAAGTTTATGACTTTTACAACAACACACCTGGTGATATAATGGCCGAAAACAACTATTGGGGCACGATGGATCCGGATAGCGTTGAAATGCACATTTTCCATCAGCCCGATGATCCTACACTTGGAATTGTTGATTACCTCCCCCTATTTGACATTTACACCAGGATTGATGAAAAAATAACGGCAACATCCAAATTGATAACAGCTTTGTTCCCAAACCCGGCAAACCAATATCTGAGCATCAGAACTGCAAAGCGTGTAGCACCTTCTTTAGTTCAACTCTTTGATATTACTGGCAGGCTATATTTTTCGCAAGAATTCTTTTCTGATCAGGTTATTATCCCGGTGAATGATTTTGAGGATGGCGCATATTTTTTAAAGGTTTCTAGCGGGCCATTGGATGAGATGCGCAAAGTGTTGATTCAAAAATAGATTATCCGGGTAGACTTAAATATTATTTTACTGGTAATTCCACTTCTTCATTAATCCTTGCTACCGGATACCTACCAACACGGTTGTCGGCCCATTCAGTGTTTTCGTAGATGTAGCCTAACTGAGCGCGGTGGCTTTTAGCCAGCTCAGGATCGTTTATAACGGCTTCTTCAAATTCCTTTTTAAATTCAGGATGTTCATTAAGGTATTTCATGGCGTTCTCTTCGAAACCGTAGGATGAATAATATTCACGTCGTTCGAGGCAGGGATCAAAAAAGTTCCATCTGAAGAATGAATCCAAAGCCTCTGGTTCCAGTACTTCAACAATGTATTTATTGGCTACCTGGTCCATCTGAATAATATAATCACCCTCGTAAAATTGAACGATTTCTACTTTCAGGTCAAGTTTCAGCTCATAATGATACCTGTGCCAGTTGTTTTGCCGATTGGATGTTTTAGAATCAGCAATATAATAGCGTTCAACTTCGAACGCGGTATCTTTTGCAAGGCGTTGCATATTCACTTTATTCATTTCCAGACGTTCTACAACTTCTTCCCAAGCCTGGGGCAGGATGTAGTAATTTGGTGCAGCAACAACCTTTTCGGGCAAGTGGTGATCGTAAAACGGAACCATCGTGTCGTAAGGTTTATCGCGATTATAGCCAAAGCGTTCAAGCCCGGTAACCGGACTTATTCCCGTCTCCCCTTCGTAACCCTTAAATCTGATCATTTCAAATTTTGTGGTATCCAGTTTCCAATCGAGTGTAAATTCCTTTTGTCCTGAAGTCTTCTTATTTGCCTCCTGCCGAAGTTGGATGATCTCGTCGCTGTTTTCACTGGCAAATTCAGTCATAATCCGGATAAAATTGTACACCGATCTCACCCTGTCGGGGAAATCCTTGTAGATATGATTTTCGGTCATAAAACCAAGTGAGTTAAACAATCCGGCATATCCGGTGGAAAACCTCGGCGTCTGGATGTATAAACTAATGCCGCTTTTAGGAGATCTGTTCATATAGTTCACATAGGGAATTAATTCATAATCAGTATTGGCCATTTGTTCATACAAATGGGGAATCATTTTACTCCTGAAAAAATCACTCAAATTATCAGGCAATCCGCAAGGTTGTATCGGGATGAGTGTAATCACATATTTATGATCCGACCCATTGGTAGTGTGCGTATCGAGGAAAATATCAGGATCCCACTCCCTGAAAATAGCGGTAAAAGCCCGTGCATTTTTTGTGTCCAGCTTAACAAAATCCCGGTTCAGGTCGAGGTTTTTCGCGTTGCCGCGATAGCCACATTCTTTTGGTGTAGTTTGTCCGGTACGATGGAATGCACTACGGTTGAGGCATCCGCCAATGTTATAAACAGGTATGATACAAATCACGGTGTTGTCCAACAAGGCACACAGTCCGTCACTGTTCCTGAGCACATCGTCAGCGAACCAAATACTTGCATCAATACCCTCCGGCTCACCGGGATGAATACCATTGGTGATGAGTACAATACTCTTTTTGTTTTCCCTGATAGATTCAGGATCAAAATCCTTTTCCTTCGACATCACAAATAGATGAAGTGGTTTGCCGGCATCCGTAACTCCATAATTCAACAGCTTGGCTTGTGGATAATGATCGGCCAGAGTCTGATAAGCTTCAATGGCCTCGTAGTAAGTTACCGTTTCGTTTTGTTCGAAGCTGAGGTTTACCAAAGATTTGCTGTTGGTTTTTGTTTTTTCCTCACAGCCAACCAGGCTGGCAATGACAAGCGAGACAAGCAGTAATTTTAGTTTCTTCATCTTTAAAAAGTTTAGATGGCCAAATTTACTGACTTAATTGGTAGGAAAGGAAAAATGCAGGCTTTTTATGTTGAAAGCACATCAGAACAAAGGGTTATTCGATCACGACAAACTTTGCTTGTTGATGGAATAATCGTGTTCCTGTATGTAAAGAAAGGTTAACCAGGTATAAACCACGCTCAGGCAAGTCATCAATATCAAATAGATATTGCGAATAACTGGTAACTTGTCTGGAGTACGTTTTATACAATTTGCCGGTACTATTAAAAATACTGATCTCAAGTTTCCCTGACAACTCGCTGCTAAACTCAAGGTATGCATTTATGGTAACAGGATTTGGGAAAATGTTTATGGAAAATGGACTTATGTCTTTTTCATCAATAGCATAAACAATACAACTATTTACTATGCCCGGAGTGCCATAGTCCACAGATGCGCACCAGTTTACTGCCAGAGAATTATCCAGAAATGGGTTCTTTAGTTCAAGGGTTGGGCCTTCCCCATTTGGCTCCTCAGGCCAGGGGTTTGTTATACCATACTCAAGCGAATCAATCAATATCCCTGTATTATTATACAACCTGATCAACTCTCCACCACTGCTTAGTCCAAATGGAAAACTACCAATAACATTTTCTACATCAGGATTTAACTGGGTAAATAATCCCAAATCACTGCAAAGAACAATATAAGCTCCCGGTTCGATTACTGTACCAAAAGGAAATTCAAATTTATGATTGTCATCACTATCCATAAAAACCCAGCCTGACAGATCAGCCGGAGACTCATCGTTATTGTAAAACTCAACCCAATCTTCGGTATAAAACTCAGGAGAAGATTTATAGTTAATCTCGTTGATGATAACATCGAACACACCCTGGTTATAAAAAAACGCACCCATGTCAGCACGCGTTCCGTCAGGATCCTGGGGGCTATCGGGACTGCCTGTATCAATGCAAGGTGAAGTTGAAAGAAGTGTGAAATTGCTATCAGCAGGAGCTACAAATTCAGGATTAGCAAAGACGTTAGCTTCGCCTTCTATTACTTCGGTGTCGCAAAGTGAATAATCGATGGTCCAGCTTGAAAGCTCATCGGCATCAATTACCAAACCTGTTGTTTGCGAAATGATGGTGTTTAAAATCGTGGCATGCCCTCCCCCACTTCCGGCATACTTTTCATACAGCCATATACTGTTCCCGTTTTGATAAAGTGTATTGTTGATGAGAACGGCATGGGCATTATTTTTAAGATTTATCCCCTGGGTGCAACCTACGACCAGGTTATTCTTAACTACAACATTCATACAGGTATCCAGCGTGATGCCATTGTCAAAATTATTGTAGATGATATTATTTTCAATGATAGCATTATGCACATTATCGAAATCGATACCATCGTCATGGCAGTTGATGATCACATTGTTTCTCACAATACCACCATTATAATGCAAATACTCAATGGCATCAGGAGTTTGGTAGAAATAACTGTTTTCGACGAGAGCTGACTCAGGTAGAGAAAAAATCAACCCTTCACCGGTATTATTACCGGAAAAACTACTGTTCTTCACAGTAATATTTCCAAATTTCGAATTAAACAAGCCATTCCAGTAGTTGAGCTGTCGTGTATTTTCCAGATACACATTTTCAAGTAATACATCCGAATACAATGCATTTAACCTGCCATTTATAAAATGTACATACCTGAATTTACAAGGCCCGCTTGCATTTTCCATTCTAATGCTGTCCCAATATGGCACGCCAGGCCCGGGCCTAAAAATTATGGGATCCTGTGCTGCCCCGGAAGCTTCAACTTCTCCTAAAACCCTGATTGAGTAAACATCCTCAAAAACAATTTCAACGCCCTCATCGATGGAAAGTTTTACGCCTGATAATAACAGGATATTGCACTTCACCAGATATGGAGATTCTTCCTTGATCAAATGCAAATCTTCCTCGATTATACACGGAAGAATTTGTGTTTCTCTAATTTCAAGCGAATTCTTTGAGTCGAAGGATTCTACTTCCTGATCATCAGTCCCAACAGAAATAACTTTCCAGAAATATTCTCCAGGCTCAATATTTTCAATCGTAAGGGTAGTATCTTCAAGTCCCTCATATACTGTTGTGAGTTCGGGCTCAAACTGAAATCCAGAGGTCAACAGAAAATGATACTCAACGGGTTCACCATCCGGATCAATGGATGGCGACCACTTGAAAGTAACATCAGGTGGTAAGGGAAACGGAGTTAATTCAGCAGTAAAAGATGATTGAACATGATCGAAATACCCATTGAGCCTTGAAGGGAAGTTGGATACATGGTTTTTTTCTATCTGCACCTGGTTCAGCCATTCATCAACATTTTGGATATCATCGGTTTCATCTTGCTCAACGGAAGGTTGCAATACTTCCACCAAACTATCGATCATCGGCCATATTGTTTCTGTATTGAACACCTGATCAAAAATCTCATTGGCACGTGCTTTAATGTCATCCATCATCTCGGGATTCAGGATAGCCTTTTCGAGATAGGGATTATCAGGAGTCCATCGAGCTGAGCTATAAGTATGGTTTCGCCAGGAGTAAACAGAAAAGGTTTTATCCAAATCCCAGGGCAGCATCTCCCATTTCCCATTTCCACCCACATCGTGAAACATATAATAATTGTGGTAGTATGTACTTTGGTTGGAAAGCACCATATTACAGGCAATCATGTTCACCATCACATCGTAATTCAGTTGTGATGAACAAAAAGCATGAAAATCGTCCACACTTACCTGGTTGATTTCATCAATAAACAGGGCCAGGTCTTCCTTATTTCCCGAGCCGGTTTTCTGCTCCCAGAAATTGGTCAGGTCGTCATAGATGCTCAAACATGCACCATCCCTGGTGGCCTTGAATAAATTTCCTTCCGGATCGTAACCATTCGCCTCCAGAAAAAAGTCATCCATATTTTCAGTCATCTGATACAAACCCAGAAAGTCACCATTTAAATAAAGCCGGGCGAAGTCAGTATCGAAGCATTTTTGTCCCGCCATCCTAAAAACACGGCTACTCATGAATGCACGTATATAGCTCTTGTCTTCGTACTCAGCATTGAAATTCAGTTTATCCCGCCCATTTGCAAATGGTTCGCCATTAAACCTTACTTTAAGTGATTTCTTGGGAAGGTAACGTGATCCGTCGCCGCGTATACGCATTTCGGTATCCGTCCAGGTAGTCCCATCGTAGCTTATGGAAATCGGAATATAGATGTCATCTTCGAAATGCTCATATATGTAGGCAAAGTCATCGGGATCGCACTCGATGAAATATTCTTTCACTTGCGAAAATGCCAGGCTGCTAAAAAGGCAAAATATCAATAAGACTATGGATATTCTAAGCTGCTGAATCATTCTTAATTGGAAGCTTTAATCATTTTTGTAACAACCGATTGCCCTTCATTCCATACCCTGATGAAATATATCCCCGGTTTCAAATTTGATACATCAATGGCCTCATTAACCTTACCAGCAGAAGCATTCAATGACATATCCATTACACTTTGTCCCATATCGTTATAAATTCTAAGATTTGCTACATCATCCTCCCAGTTGTTAATTTTCACCTTTACAACCGAACGTACAGGGTTAGGATAAATGATACGATGGGTTGATATGTCTCCAATACCTGAATCACAATCAAAGCCGAATTCTTCCTCGGTAATTCCAAAGTAATCAAGGATGTATTCTGTCATTTGGCAGGGCCGTCTGTCCATAAACTTGTGCAAAGCATAATTAATATCACCCAACCATCCATCATGGCTACGCGGAAAATTCCATCGCTGAATATGCAGGTCGATACCTAACTCGTAAAGATCAATAAACGCCCCAAGTTGCGTAATCATGTTGTCTCGCTGCAGGGTATTATTTAAATGATGTGAGAAACGATTAAGAAATTGGTCTTCAAATTTTTCGTTTTTCAGTAGGTTTCGAAAAAGTAAGGTCGACCATGATGGGTTTTGCCAGGAGGTATCTCCATCAAAAGTGGCATACTCAAGGCTATTGAAAGTATAATCGAAGCAGGTATTATCCAGGTCAAATAGGATCCACCTCCATTTGGCACCTTCTTTTCGTTCGCGCCAGTATTTTGTGTTACTTCCCGGCCAGTCGATGTTACCAAAATACAATTGTACTATCAGGAAATCGATATAATTATCTACATCCATCCTTGTCTTAATGTACTCATAATGTTCATCTATCGACAGGTCGTGCTCCTCAATATAAGTCACCATATCCTGGTAGTCATCTTTACTGCCTTCTATTACTGTCATGTTGTTTTCCAACAGATCCAGGCTATCGGCTTCAACATCATACATTAATGATAAATAGTACTTATCGACACGCTCACGGATAGTATGCGTGCCCCAATATTCTCCATTTATAAAAACCACCACGGGCCGGTAATGTAACATTTCAATGTTATAATCTTTTACCTGGTCGCTGATCATCGCATCTTTAAAAATAGTTTGTGATCCATCAGCATAGGAAGTTCTGAGGATTAGTCGCTTAAATTCCTCCTGATCACTATTCAGCATAAATGGATATTTGAAATAGCTCTCACCATATTCACTACGTGCATACAACCTGAGAGATTTCTGCGCAGCATGCCGGGTAATTTTGCCATGAATTCTCATGCCGGCATCCTGATTTAGCGCCCTGCTACCATTGCCTTCGAAATATTCAAAATGCATAGGTCGCTCCCACTCATCACCTTTCTGGTAATAATTTCCGGTCCAGTCGGTGTCAGTGGAATCAAAATATACACCCGGCACATAAATGCCCTCATCAAACCCGAATAAATTTACACTGTCGGTAGTAATGGATACAATATGATAAGGGTACTTTTCAGAAAAATCGGGATCAATAAAATAAGTATTTGTACCTACAGCACTACTTGGAACACCCTCACTGTAAGCAATGGCCCTAACAACAATTGCTTTTGGAACCGGTCCGTTTGGGATTGTCCATTTCCTAAAATGGTCTTGCATTGGGTCGGGTGTTGTAGGAATATTGGCAAAACGGTTGGGCAAAAGGTCAGTGTTGGTAATTAGAATGGAATCGCAATAAATAGCCGAGTTGGGGCCAGGCATACTTCCATCCAGTGTATAATAAATAATATTAGCAGCATGAATTGTAGATAGACCCAGCTTAAATTCTGAGGTATAATATCCGGCAGACATTGAAAAATTCAAAACTGATGTGCCCGGTGCATTTGTACTTCCGGGAGTGGCGCTTACCAAGATCACCAGGTTATCATTACCATCAGGAAAACATCCAAAACTAATGTCCGCCGACAGGGTAACAGGGTCGATGCGATCCAGCTCGTTTGATTCGGGATTACTCAGGAGCAAATACTCTCCATCAGATTTTAGCTTAAAATTTGTGTGAAGTTCGGTGGTATCATAACGGTCTTTATCGCTGGCAAAAACCATCAAAAACGAATTTGGCATCAGGTAAATCGACGGAAAAATCCACTTTTCAGGATCTTCAATATCATCAGAAATCATGTATCCCTCAAGGTTTATTGCACTATTGCCTCCATTGAATATTTCTATCCAGTCAGAATAATCACCATCCGAATCCTGGAGAGTCGTCAGGTTCGATGACATGAACTCATTAATATACAACTGCTGGCTAAAAACAGGCTTTAAAAAAACCAATAATAGAATAAAGTTGAAAAAAAGAAATTTCTTCATGCTGCAAAATTAATTTATCTGTGGATAAAACCAGTAAAATGAATGATTATACTTGTGCAATTATCAATAATTACACCAAATTTGCACGCATGCCTATTTAACAGATTTAATAAATTTGGTGACGACAGATTGTTCTACTCCCCATATCCTGAAGAAATATATTCCCTGTTTCATGTTAGAAATATCAAGGGATTCATTAGATCTGCCATAAGAAGTATTTATTTGCCGATCCAACACAAGTTGGCCCATTTCATTATACATTTGTATTTGTGAAACATCGGTTTGCCAGTTTTCTATTTGAATTTTAATCGTAGCATCCGCAGGATTTGGAAATACCGTAACATTCCCAGATTGGTTATCGGCAATAGTTGTTTGACATAGAAATCCAAAATCTTCCGCTTGAAGGTTAAAATGTTGAAGAATAAATTCTGTCATTTCGCAGGGTCTCTCCTCAACGAAGTTATGCAGAACATAGCTTATATCACCAAGCCAGCCATCGCGGCTTCTTGGAAAATTCCAGCGTTGAATGTGAGCGTCAATCCCCTGGCCATAAAGATCGGCAAACTCTTCAATCTTCGAATGCGAAGAATCGGTTTGGAAACTGTGATTTAAATGAAAAGCAAAACGATCGAGGAATTGTTCCTCAAAATTTTCATTTTTGAGCAGGTTTCTGAAAAGGAAAGTTGACCATGAAGGATTTTGCCATGAGGTATCCCCCTCGAAAGTGGCATAGTCGAGGCTGTTGAAAGTACAATCGAAACAGGTATTGTCCAGATCAAAGAGTATCCACCTCCATTTGGCCCCAGGCTTTTGTTCACGCCAGTATTTTGTATTGCTCCCCGGCCAGTCGATGTTGCCAAAATACAATTGTACTATAAGGAACTCGATATAGTTGTCAACATCCATCCTTTCTTTGATGTAATCATAATATTCATCAACAGAAAGGTCGTGCTGTATGATATAATTTATCATATTGTGATAGTCATAACTACTTCCTTCAATTACGGTCATATTATTTTCAAGCAGGTCCAGGCTATCCGGGTTTACATCATAAATTGATGAAATATAGTATTTATCAATCCGCTCACGAATTGTATGCGTACCCCAAAATTCGCCATTGATGAACACTGCTACCGTGCGATAATGCATCATTTCGAAGTTGAAATCCTTCACGAGGTCATGTATCATTACATCCTTAATTATAGTTTGGGAACCGTCGGCATAAGTAGTTCTGAGCAATATTCGTTTATATTCATCCTGGTCGTCATTTATCATAAAAGGATAATTGAAATAGCTTTTACCGTATTCACTACGAGCATACAATCTGAGCGTTTTTTGTGCTGCATGCCTGGTAATTTTTCCATGGATTCGCATCCCGGCATCCTGATCCAAAACCCTTTGACCATTATCCTCAAAATACTCGAAGTGCACGGGTCGCTCCCATTCATCTCCTTTCTGGTAATAGTTACCGGTCCTGTCAGTATCAGTAGAATCGAAATGGGCTCCCGGAACATAAATTCCCTCTTCGAAACCAAACAGGTTTGCACTATCGGTGGTTAAAGATATTATATGGTAAGGGTATTTTTCATAAATATTGGTATCAACAAAATAGGTGTTGGTATGTACACGGCACCCTGGTAAATCATCCTGGTATGCCACCACCCTTAAAACATTGACTTTAGGCACGAGTCCTTCTGGCGGCGTCCATTTTCTGAAATGATCGCGCAGTGAGTCGGGAGTTGTTGGTATGGTCGAAATGCCGTTTGGGATAGAATCAGTGAAGCCAATATAAATAGAATCGGTGTAAATGAAGGAGCCAGGCCCCGGCTTGCTTCCATCAAGAGTATAATAGATGGTATCATCATCACCTGTTGATGAAACCCCAACTTTAAAAGGTGTGTCATAAAACCCCGCTGAAACAGAAATTTCCAGGATAGAAGCACCAGGTGCATTTGAATATCCGGGTGTAGGGTTTACCATTTTCACAAAATCATTGCTCCCATCAGGGTATCGGCCAAAGCTAATATCAGTAGACAAAGCCACCGGATCGATAAGGTTTATTTCAACTGTGTCTCTTTTGCTCAAAATCAGGTATTCACCTTCTGATTTAATTTTAAAATTAGTATGCAATTCGGTAGGTTCATATCGGTCTTTACCACTGGCAAAGATGACCAGGAATGTGCCCGGCATTATAGTCATTGAGGGGAAAATCCACTTCCCAGGAACCAGGGTATCATCAGATATCATATAACCAGCAAGGTCCATAGCAAATTCGCCGGTATTTATCAGCTCAATCCAATCAGGATAATCACCATCGGAATCTTGTAATGTGGTCGCATTGGAAGACATAAACTCGTTGATAACGATCTGTTGGGTATAAATTGGCTTGAATAAAACCAATACAAAGAATCACTAGCGTTTCGTTATAAGTCGAACAAATTCAATTGATTATAGTTTTGTTCTTTGAAATATTGCATATAAGGTTTTTTAAACAGCTGATAAAGAGGCTCTTTGTCAAATATATTTACA